>ERZ791921.138-NODE-138-length-68920-cov-17.890815_pt1 | contig 68920 bp, 61 predicted proteins | sample MGYA00510135_ERZ791921 | MGnify/ENA primary metagenome ERZ791921 (study PRJEB30046, sample SAMN00792070) | human gut metagenome | study: EMG produced TPA metagenomics assembly of the A metagenome-wide association study of gut microbiota in type 2...
TATAGCTTAAATTTTTATTAAAAACAACCTAAGCTATGACTATATTATACGAGGAAATTCATAAAGAAATATATTCTAGATGTGATGTTGTCTATGGCGATGTACTCTATATTAAGGACGGAGCGACTGCGGGTATTGCAACAATTAATACATTGAAAGAAGAATTTTCAATGTTGTCCTCTGTTGCATTGATTAGAGCAGATTTAAAATTAGCTACGAATGAGTTTATAAAGACTTACTTAAACTATCGCAAGAAAGAAATTTTGAAAAATATTTCTGGAAGTGCGATTACCAGATTAACTCTAAGTAAAATAAAAAATATTGCCATTTCTCTCCCTACTCTCCCCGAACAGCACGAAATCGTGCGCCTCATCGACGACCTGCTGGCGCGCGAGCGCTCCGTACAGCAGGCAACGGAGCAGGCGCTGGCAAGCATCGACCTGATGAAGAAATCAATCCTTGCGCGTGCCTTCCGCGGTGAGCTGGGCACGAACAAAGCGAGCGAAGCGAGCGCGCTGGAGCTTTTGCGGCAGGTGTTGGCGGAAAACTGAAGCTGAATAAAAATCAAGACCTTGACAGCGGCAAAAGCTGATGCTAAGGTCTTTTTTAGCGTCTTACAGCTAAACACTTGGATACCCCAATAGCTGCTCATGCAAACCTTAGGCATTTCAGCTTACAGCTAACCCCAACCTTAGTCACGCCAGCCTGGGCTTAAGCTAACCATAGATTTGTAAACACTACCGCGCATACCGTTCGGCAGAACTACGAAAAAATAGCTATTTCCAGCAAAGCGATTTAGCTTATTTAAAGCTTTTTGGTAAAACTTTTTTCTCGAAAAAGTTTTTGCTTTGCCGCGCTTTCCAGAAAGCGCGAACCTTTCTTGCAACTTCTTTCAGTTATGAAAGAAGTTGATGTTAAGTAAGCGTCAGTGATTTTATTTGAAGATTGTCCGCAGCCTTGCAGCATCCCAAACTTTAAATTTACTTCAAGCTTTTACTCTGCTATACTATAATTGTACAGGCGTTGAGGAGGTGCATCATGCCATTGGAATATTATTTTATGCTGGCGGGCCTTGTCCTGCTGCTGATAGAATTTGTTGTGCCGGGCTTCGGAATTTTCGGTGTCAGCGGCATGGTGTGCCTGACAGTCGGCGGCTTTTACGTTTTGGGCGGCAATGCCTGGGCGGCGCTGGTGCTTTTGGCAGTGTATCTGTTTTTGGTGCTGGTAATTACGCTGCTGTGCGTGTATCTGCCCAAGGAAAGCAAGTATAATCCCTTTGTGCTGTGGACACGCCAAAAAAACAGCGAGGGCTACACCGGCGGCCAAAACTGGAGCATGCTGGTGGGCAAAAGAGGCACAGCCTTGACCACGCTGCGTCCTGCAGGCACGATTCTGGTGGACGGCAAGCGTCTTGACGTGAGCAGTCAGGGAGATTATATCGAAAAGTCCGCGCCCGTGATTATCGTGCGGGTAGAGGGCAGCAAAATTTTTGTAGAACAGACGAAGGAGTGACATTATGGATTTGTTATTCAGTATGATTTTCGGCAGTGGCTTTGCAGTAATCATTGCTATTGCCGGTATCGCAATTTTTCTTAACTTTGTGCCGTTGGGCCTGTGGATTTCGGCAATCGCCGCCGGTGTTAACGTGGGCATTTTCAACCTTATCGGTATGCGCCTGCGCCGTGTGCCCGCGTCGCAGATTGTGCTGCCTTTGATTAAGGCGAATAAGGCAGGTCTTGACGTAAACGTCAACCAGCTGGAGGCACATTATCTGGCAGGCGGTAATGTGGACCGTGTTATTGATGCGCTGATTGCGGCGCACAGAGCGCAAATTGAGCTGAGCTTTGAGCGTGGCTGTGCCATTGACCTTGCGGGACGCAACGTGCTGGAGGCTGTGCAGATGAGCGTTAACCCCGAGGTTATCGAAACTCCGGTAGTAAGCGCTGTTGCCAAGGATGGCATTGAGCTGAAGGTAAAGGCACGCGTAACAGTGCGCGCCAACATTGACCGCTTAGTAGGCGGTGCCGGCGAAGCAACGATTATTGCGCGTGTCGGCGAAGGCATTGTAACCAACGTAGGCTCCAGCGCCGACCACAGCAAGGTACTGGAAAACCCCGACTATATTTCCAAAACGGTTTTGGACAAGGGCCTTGATGCAGGCACCGCTTTTGAAATTCTTTCCATTGATATTGCGGACGTAGATGTAGGCCGTAACATCGGCGCTGCGCTGATGACCGACCAAGCGGAGGCAGACAAGCGCATTGCTCAGGCGCGCGCTGAGGAACGCCGTGCGATGGCTGTTGCCAAGGAGCAGGAAATGAAGGCCTATACGCAGGAAATGCAGGCGAAGGTTGTGGAAGCACAGGCTAAGGTGCCGACAGCTATGGCAGAGGCACTGGCCAACGGCCGCTTGGGCGTAATGGATTACTACCGCCTGAACAATATTCAGGCAGATACGCAGATGCGCCGCACGATTGCCGAGGTAAGCCCGGAGGGCGAGGAAAAGCCTGAGGGCAGTAAATAAGCGAGGTGCAGCTTATGGGCGGTTTATTTGACAGTGATTTAATCCCCCTGCTTTTTGTCCTCGTAATGCTGGCCAACGTATTTTTGGACAGGCGCAACCGCCGCCGCAGACAGCGGGAGCTGCCGCAAGAGCAGCCGCAGGAAACGGCGGAGCCGACGCAGGCAGAGCAGCAAACGCAGGCTAAGCCTGATGATATTGCCGCCGAGTTTGAACGTCGTCTGAAAAAGACGACGGAGGAGGCGCAGGCACGCAAGCGTCAAAGCAGCCAAGGCGTAGTGCATGACGGAACGCGTGTGCGCCGTGATGATGGCAGCAGAGTTCATCGTGACGGCGAAGCCCTCGTGCATGACAAGGGCAAGGTTTATTATGATCCCCGCGGTGATTATAGCTACGATGAAGCGAAGATGAACGCTGCTGCGGCAGCGTTTAATGCGCGCTACGCGCAGGCGCAGCCTGCGCCCAAAAAGCGCGTCAAGCTGAAGCATGCGGCGCTCGTCAACGGCATTATCATGGCAGAGGTATTGGGAAAACCGCGCGCTCTTAACCCCTACGAGGAGCGCTGATTTAAAGATTCTCGCAAACAGTAAGGAGATGTTGGAGAATGCTGGAAAAGCTGGATTTGAGTAAAAAAGTGTCCAAGGAAGAATACAACAGGCAGATGGAAGTGCTGGGTGAACGCCTGGGAAAGGCGCAGCGCCTGGCCCGCGACGCCAAAAGACCGGTTATCATCGTGTTTGAGGGCTGGCGTGGTGCACGCCGCAGTGCGCTGATTAACGAAATGATGCAGCAGATGGATGCCCGCGGCTTTAATGTTTATTCCAGCGTGCGCTTGCGCGGTGTAATGCAGGAGCAGCCGTTTTTCGGTGCCTTCTGGAAGCGTTTGCCGGCGATGGGACATATTGCCGTTTATCACCGCAGCTGGTATTATCTGAAAAACGCCAACGAGCTGGCGGATAAAGAGGATAACACCAAGTATCCTGCTGTTTCCTTTGAGCATATCAATAACTTTGAAAAAATGCTTACGGATGATAATTATCTCGTGCTTAAATTTTTCCTGCATCTGTCACCGGAGCAGCAAAAGAAAAATATCGCCAAGAATGCCAAAACATTGGGCAAGGCATGGCGTGACCTGAATCCGGCGATTGATGAAAGCGAAAATTACGATAAATTTTTGCCTCACTATGAAAAAATGCTGGAGGCCACCGATACGGTAAACGCTCCCTGGCACCTGATTGCCGACGATGATCCGCGCAGCGCGCGTCTGGAGGTTTTCACCAAGATTGCCGATGCTATCGAAAAGGCCGTGCAGATGCCTGCAGAGCCTGCTGCCGACAAGCGCACTGCGGCAACCTACGATGTGCTGAGCACGATTGACGCCAATAAGGAGCTTACTAAAGAAGAATATAAGGAAAAGCTCGATAAGTACCAGAAAAAGCTGACACAGCTGCAGATTGAAATGTTCAAGGCGCAGATTCCGGTAGTTATAGGCTTTGAGGGTTGGGATGCTGCCGGCAAGGGCGGCGCTATCCGCAGACTGACGGCGGCACTGGACCCGTTGGGCTTCCATGTGCATCCGATTGCGGCGCCGAACGTGGTTGAAAAGCAGTTCCATTATCAGTGGCGCTTCTGGACCAGACTGCCGCAGCCGGGCACTATAGCGATTTTTGACCGCACCTGGTACGGCCGTGTTATGGTGGAGCGTATCGAAGGCTTTGCCAAACCGCAGGAATGGCAGCGTGCCTACGATGAAATCAAGGATATGGAGGCGCAGTGGAGCGAGCACGGTATCGCCATAGCCAAATTCTGGCTGCAGATTGACAAGGATGAGCAGCTGCGACGCTTCAATGACCGTCAGAATGACCCCAACAAGCAGTGGAAAATTACGGACGAGGACTGGCGTAACCGTGATAAATGGGATGCCTACGAAGCGGCAGTCAACGAAATGCTGGTGCGCACCGATACCTCGTATGCACCGTGGACCGTGGTTGAGGGCAACAATAAATATTATGCCCGTTTAAAGGTTTTGAAAACAGTTATCGATTTGTTTGAACGTAAGCTGGCAGAAAAAAATCAGTAAAATACAAGAGGATATCAGCGTATTTTTGCGCTGATATTTTCTTAATAGATTATAGATACTCGGAGAGGAAATGCTTTGTCCTGGATAATCAAAAACTACATTAAAGAAACAAGAGAAAATGAAACCGGCGCGCAGGTGTATCCGCCGGGCTTACGCCATCCGGTGGCGTTTATTTACCCCAATGTCTACCATCTGGGCATGTCGAACCTGGGAATGCACATTTTGTATCAGATGATTAACGAGCGCGGCGACAGTGCCTGCGAGCGCTTCTTTTTGCCGGATAAACGATTGCAGCAGGAGCATATCAAAAGCAAAACGCCGCTGCTGAGCTTGGAAAATCAGCGTCCGCTGGCAGATTTTGATGTTATCTTCGTCATGCTGTCCTTTGAAATGGACTATGATAATCTGCTGACGGTGCTGGATTTGGGCAATATCCGCCTGCGGGCGGCGGAGCGCAATCAGCGCGAGCCTTTGGTGATTATCGGCGGTCCCTGTGCTACATTTAATCCCGAGCCTTTGGCTGCTGTGGCTGACGCCTTTGTTATCGGCGAGGGCGAGGAAACAGTGCAGCATGTGCTGGATACCATCTATCGCGAGGAAAGCAAGCAAGAGCGCTTGGCGGCGCTGGCGCAGGTGCCGGGCGTTTATGTTCCCAGCCTGTATACGGCGCAGTACGATGACGAGGGCGAGTTTACCGCCCTGCTGCCGCAGGAAGGTGCGCCTGCGAAGGTAGCGCGCCAGTGGGCGCGTGATATCGACGCTTATCCGCACACCTCTGCTATCGTGACGAGCGGAACGGAATTTGAGGATATGTTTATCGTCGAGGTGGCGCGCGGCTGCGGCCGTCACTGCCGCTTCTGCATGGCAGGCTATTGCTTCCGCAAGCCACGTCCGCGTAAGCTGGAAAATATTTTGGCAGATATCGCCAAGCGCCCCGAGCGCACGAAAAAGGTGGGCCTGATGGGCGCAGCCGTTTCCGACCATCCGCAGATGGCAGAGCTGACGGAATATCTGGTAGAGCACAAGATACCGTTTTCCGTTGCCAGCATGCGCGCTGATATGCTCACGGAGCAGATTGCTCATGCGTTGGCACAGAGCGGCCAGCGCACGATGACCGTAGCGCCGGAGGCAGGCAGCGAGCGTATGCGCGCTGCGATTAACAAGGGCATTACGGAGGAGCACGTTTATAATTCTATCGAATTGGCTGCTGCTGCCGGTATGCGCAACATCAAGCTGTATTATATGATCGGTCTGCCGGGAGAAGAGGACGAGGATATCGTCGAAACGGTGGAGATGATTAAACGCGTGCGTGCCAAGATGGATGCTGTGGGCAACAAGGGTGAGCTTGTTATTTCGGTCAACGGCTTTGTACCCAAGCCCTTTACGCCGTACCAATGGGCGCCGCTGTGCAATGTGCGCACGCTGAAGAAGCGCTTTAAGATTTTGGGTGACGGCCTGAAAAAGGAAAAGCGCATCAAGCTGATTACCGAATCGCTGAAGGAAACTGTGGTGCAGTCCGTGCTGGCGCGCGGCAGCAGACGTATCGGCGAAGCGCTGCTGAAGGCACATGTGGAAGGCCGCAGCCTGAAGCAGGTGCTGAAGGAAGAGGGCCTTGATGCCGAGGAGCTGGCGGAGCGCGAGCTGCAGGTAGGCCAGCCGCTGCCCTGGCAGCATCTGGATATGGGTGTAACGCAGGAATATCTTGCGGCCGAGCTGCAGCGCAGCGAAAGCGGCAAATTTACCCCGATGTGCTTTGACGGCTGCCGTCGTTGCGGTGTCTGCCGAGAGTAAGGCGGGCGTGCAGCTTGGGCGGTGAAATGACTGCTGCTAACAAAAAAATTAAGCATCCCTACACTTTTTGCAGTAAAAGTGTGGGGATGCTTTTGCTTTTTTACGCTATAATGATGCTGAGAAACACAGCTTTGGCTGCTTCGGAAGCGGTAACAACCCTTCCGTCTGCTCGCCGGTGCTCGCAGCCACCTTCCCTTACAGGGGAGATATAAAGGAATTACAAAACTTTAAGGTTGATAATTCTCTGTATACGTTCTGCGAGTAACCGAAAGACAGATGCTTGTTGTAAAAAATAAGCAGCCTGTGTCTGAAATTTGTTGATTGAGGGATTTCGTGCCGCAATCAAGGGAGGGATATACATATGAAAAAGAATTTGTTTTTGGGCATGACCTTGGGGATGGTGCTCTTGGCCAACACTGCTTTTGCTCATCTCAGCGGCGGTTATCTTTCGGATATTATTGATGAACATCCGCGCTGGCCGTTGGCAACTCAATGTATTGCTACGGATGTTAACTTAAGAACAGAGCCTAACACAAACTGTGAGGTAGTAACCATGCTGCAAAACGGCGATAAATTTTATGCAAGAAAGGTAGTGTTTATACCTAACAGTAAATATGTGTGGGTGTACGGAACTACCGAAAAAGGCTACAGAGGCTACATGTATAACCAATTTATAGGTGCTTTGCCTGATGGCCAATATGCTCATTCGGATGAAGGACGCTTTCAGGCTGCGGTAGAGGCAAACTGGATTAACGATCCCGCCGGCTATGCAGCAGGCTACGGCTACAGCATGGGCAGAATAGAACATGCCGACGATATGAATATTGCTTATGACCTTAATAAGGTGCAGGTAGGTCCGCGAGTGTTCTACACGAGAGCCTTTGACGGAAAAACCTATCAGGTAGTGATTAACAAGGCTTCCGGCGAGATGGCAGGCTATACAGTCGGACAGCATTTTGATCAGAAAGAGCGGAATAATTTTTACGATATGATGCGGAGAATCGGCTGGCACGAGTCTGCTGTTGATATTGAGGAGCCTGCAAACAGTATCGTGTGGGAAAAATCTGTGCTTGATGCGGATGGCTTTGACAGACCTGCCAAACAGCTGATTATCACACTGAATGATAATGACGTGATTGAGAGCTGTACTTACATCAATTATGATCTTGATTAGCCTGCCTGCAAAAATTATCCCTGAAATGCAAAAAACCTGCTCTTTTCAGAGCAGGTCAGCTTGTAAGAATTAAGCCATAGCGTTGATTCTCTTTGCAAGTCTGGATTTTTTGCGAGCTGCAGCATTCTTATGGATAATGCCTTTGCGAGCTGCTTTATCGAGCAAACCGGAAGCAGTAGCCATAGTAGCTTGAGCGTCTTCTTTAGCGCCGGTTTTAGCCAGAGCCTCTACTTTGCGGGAAGCATTGCGGAGAGCTGCTTTAATCGGAGCGTTTTTAGCACGACGTTCTGCGTCGGTCTTTACACTGCGGATGGAAGATTTAATGTTCGGCAACGAATTTCACCTCCTGAATTTTCTTGTACTGCATTATTCTACCACGAATGCGAGCATTATGCAAGAGAAAATCACAAATATGCCTGCCTGTTCCTGTAAAAAAATATTTTGCGGGCGCTTGACCTGGAGCTGACTCCAAATGCTAAAATATAAGCAGAAAGCAGGAAACAATCCTGGCAGGAGGTAAGCGGGATGAAAATAAACGAAGTAAGCAAAAGTATGACATTACAGTGGACACGCTGCGTTATTATGAGCGTATCGGCCTGATTCCGACAGTCAATCGCAATGAAAGCGGTATTCGCGACTACACCGAAACAGACTGCAACTGGGTAAACTTTGCCAAATGCATGCGTGCGGCAGGCATTTCGGTAGAAAGCCTGATTGAATATGTGGCGCTGTTTCAACAGGACGACAAAACGCGTGCGGCACGCAAGGAAATTTTAATAGAGGAGCGTGCCAAACTGCTTGAGCGCATGGTGCAGATGCAGGAAACGCTCGATAAGCTGAATTATAAAATCGATAATTACTACAAGTGCGTTGAATTTGAGGACACTAAACTGAAATAAAACGCAGCACGAAGAGAGATGGCGAAGAGCCGTCTCTCTTTTTAGTTTACAGGCTTTGCCGTATAATGGTATAATAATTAGTACTAATAAAACAGGCTCAAGCCCAAAATGGCCTGAAATAATACATTTTAACGAAGGAGCAGGAAGAGTAATTTATGATTGAACAAAATCACATTCGCAACTTTTCTATTATCGCCCATATAGATCATGGCAAGTCTACCCTGGCGGACAGATTGATTGAATATACAGGAACGCTGAGCAAGCGTGAGATGGAGGAGCAGATTCTCGATTCCATGGATTTGGAGCGTGAACGCGGCATCACCATCAAGGCGCAGGCTGTGCGCAGCATTTACAAGGCGCGCAACGGCGAGGAGTATATGCTGAACTTTATCGACACCCCGGGCCACGTAGACTTTACCTACGAGGTTTCGCGTGCATTGGCAGCGTGCGAGGGTGCATTGCTGGTTATCGACGCTACTCAGGGCATTGAAGCGCAGACTTTGGCCAACGTGTATCTGGCGCTGGATAACGATCTGGAGATTATCCCGGTTATCAACAAAATTGATTTGCCGAGTGCCGACCCTGAGCACGTTAAAAGGGAAATAGAGGACGTTATCGGTATTGATGCTTCCGACGCAGTTCTGTGCAGTGCCAAGACAGGCATCGGCATCGAGGACGTGCTGGAAGCAATCGTAGCGCGCGTGCCGGCACCGCAGGGCGATGCGGAAGCACCGCTGAAGGCCTTGGTATTTGACTCCAAATTTGACGCTTATAAGGGCGTAGTTTTATATGTGCGCATTATGCAGGGCCGTCTGCGCAAGGGCATGAAGATTCGCATGATGGCAACCGGTGCGGAATTTGATGTTACCGAGGTCGGTTACTTCAAACCGGGCATTGTCAATGTTGATGAGCTGGAGGAGGGCCAGGTAGGCTTCTTTGCTGCCAGCATCAAAAACGTTAAGGATGCACGCGTGGGTGACACCGTAACCGATGCCGATAATCCTGCCGAAAAAGCGCTGCCGGGTTATCGCAAGGCTACCCCGATGGTATACTGCGGTCTGTATCCGGTAGAGAATTCCGATTACGACAACCTGCGTGATGCTTTGGAAAAGCTGCAGCTGAACGATGCTTCTCTGGTATTTGAGCCGGAAACCTCTACCGCGCTGGGCTTTGGCTTCCGCTGCGGCTTTTTGGGCCTGCTGCATATGGACGTTATCAAGGAGCGCCTGGAGCGCGAATATAATCTGAGCCTGATTACTACCGCACCGAACGTTATTTACGAGGTGTTCCGCACCAACGGCGACGTTGAAATGGTAGATAACCCGTCCCTGTTCCCAGATCCGACCGTTATCGACCATGTTGAGGAGCCTTTCGTTAATGCAACCATCATTGTGCCGAAGGATTATGTAGGCGCTGTTATGGAGCTGAGCCAGGAAAAACGCGGCGAATATGATAACATGACCTATCTTGACGATACCCGTGTAATGATTCACTACGCATTACCGCTGAGTGAGATTATCTTTGACTATTTTGACCGTCTGAAATCCGCTACCCGCGGTTATGCTTCCCTGGACTACGAGCTGTCCGGCTACCGTTATTCCGATCTGGTGAAGGTAGATATCCTGCTGAACGGCGAGCCTGTCGATGCGCTTTCCGCGATTGTGCATAAGGAATTTGCTACCGTCCGCGGCCGTCAGCTGGTTGAAAAGCTGCGCAGCCTGATTCCGCGTCAGATGTTTGAAATTCCGGTACAGGCAGCAATCGGCAACAAGGTTATTGCCCGCGAAAACGTCCGCGCTATGCGTAAGGACGTACTGGCGAAGTGCTACGGCGGCGATATCAGCCGTAAGCGTAAGTTGCTGGAAAAACAGAAGGAAGGTAAAAAGCGCATGAAGCAGGTTGGCAGTGTGGAGCTGCCGCAGGAGGCATTCATGGCGATTCTGAAAATGGACTAAGGCTTAGCGCTTAGTCGATAGTGTCTGATAGATAGGAGCAATGCAATTATGATGATACAACTGCAAGGCTTGCTTTCGACAATCACATTTTTGGATGTTATAGATATTGTCGTCGTTGCCTATTTTCTTTACCGTTTGTTCCTGATGCTGAAAAACACTCGTGCCGCAACACTGGGCAAGGGTCTCATGGTGCTGATAGGCTTCACGCTTATCTGCCGTTGGCTGAACCTGCATGTTATCAGCTGGCTGCTGGAAAAGAGCATGACGGTGATTATGGTTGCCCTGCCGGTTGTCTTTCAGCCGGAGCTGCGCCGTGCTTTAGAGCAAATCGGCCGCGGCAAGCTGTTCCACAAGGGCAGCGAGCTGGATGAGCAGGAGCTGGAGGAAATGCTGGATTCCGTTGCTCATGCCACTAAGGTGATGAGCAAAAACAAGGTAGGTGCGCTGATGGTCTTTGAGCGTGCTACCGGTTTGGCAGAGCGTATCGAAACCGGTGTGCCGATTGACGGTCTGGTGAGCTCGGGACTGCTGCAGAACATTTTTGTTAAGGATACACCGCTTCATGACGGCGCTGTCGTTATCCGCGGCAATCGCGTTGTTGCTGCCTGCTGCCTGCTGCCGCTTACGGAAAACCGTAATCTGAGTCAGGAGCTTGGTACCCGCCATCGTGCCGCTATCGGTATGTCCGAGCAGTCCGATGCGATGATTCTTGTTGTCAGCGAGGAAACCGGTACGATTTCCATTGCCCGCAACGGTGAGCTGATGCGTTATCTGACGGTGGATGATGTGAAGGAAATTTTGCGCACGGCAATTTTCCGTCCGCATGCAGCAGTTAAGAATTCTTTGGTTGATAAAATCAAGAGCTTGTGGGGCGGTGAGAAAAAATGAGATTTTTGCAAAGGCTGGCGCGTAAGGAAAACCTGCTGGCACGAATTATCTGCCTGCTCATGGCCTGTGGCCTGTGGGTATATGTAATGACTGACCAGAATCCTATTATCGAGCGTAATATCGAGGTGCGCCTGCAGCAGAGAAATCTGCCGCAAAATATGATGGTCTTTAATGCTCCCGATAAAATTCTGGTAAAGGTGCGCGGTTCGCGTGCCAAGCTGAGTGCCGATAATCTGAGTGCCGAAATCAATGCTTCTATCAATTTGAAAAATATAACCGAAGGTCAGCAGAGCCTGCCGATTACGGTAACCTACTCCGGCGGCGAGATTGTATCCGTAACGCCTAAGGAGGTTTCCGTATATGTAGATACGGTGAGCGAGAAAAAGGTTCCCGTTACTACGCGTATCGTGGGCGCGGTGAACGGTGATATGACCATCGGCAACAGTATAATTACTCCGGCGGAGGTTACTTTGCGTGGTGCAACGCATCGTATTGACAAGGTAAACCGTGTGGTTGCTCCGATTGATATCAGCAACCATACCGGCAGCTTCCAGACGGAAAGCGAGCTGGTTGCCGTGAGTGACGACGGTTACGATATTCCTAATATGAGAATTATCCCTGAGCGTGTAATGGTGCAGGCCAATATGGTAAGCCAGATGCATTCGCTTGATATTCCGGTTAAGCTGGTTATGAGCGGTGATTTGCCTTCCGGTATTATTGTTACAAAAACAGAGATTGTGCCGACAAGCGTTCGCGTTACCGCACCGCCTTCCGTGCTGAAGGAGCTGAAGGATGTCAAGACCAAGCCGGTGGATGTAAGCAAGGTTAACGGCAGCACCGTTGTGGCGGCTGAGCTGGATTTGCCTGAAAAGGTTATTCCCGAAAGACGTACGGTGCAGATTAAAATATCGGTAGAAAGGCAGAACTGATTTATAGATGAAGCTGAAAATAAATAATGTGCGTATCAGCCTGCGACAGGAGCAGACGCTTGAGCAGGCGGTGTGTCGTAAATGCGGCATTCCGCGTGATGCTTTGGGCAGTGTGCGGATAGTACGCAAGGCAGTGGATGCGCGCAAGAAAAATGATATCTGTCTCAATTACCATGTGCTGGCAGAGGTTGAAACAGGCGGCAGACAGGCGAAGCGTTTGCTGGCGGACCGTGATATTACGCAATATCAGGAGCAGCAGCAGCCGACGCTTGAGCTTGGCACACTGCAGCTGAGCGCACCGCCTGTTGTTATCGGTGCCGGTCCTGCAGGCCTTTTGGCGGCACTGCAGCTGGCAGAGCATGGCTATAAGCCGCTGCTTTTGGAGCGCGGCAAGCCGGTGGCACAGCGCGTGCAGGATGTGCAGCGCTTTTGGCAGACGGGAGAATTTAACTCTGCGTCTAACGTGCAGTTTGGCGAGGGCGGTGCAGGCACCTTTTCGGACGGCAAGCTGACTACGCGTGTGAATGATCCCATGATGGCCGAGATTCTGCAGCTCTTTGTGGATGCAGGCGCGCCGGAAAATATTTTGTACGAGCATAAACCGCACGTAGGCACGGATAAGCTGCGTGCGATGGTGCAGGGACTCAGCCGCCGTATTGCGGAGCTGGGCGGCTGCGTGCGCTATGATGCGCATGTGGTTGATCTGGATATCAAAAATAATGCTGTGCAGGGGGTAATCCTCGACGGCGGCGAAAGACTGACGGCAGGAGCTGTGGTACTGGCCTGCGGTCACAGTGCGCGCGATACCTACGCTATGCTGGCACGCAGGGGCGTAGGCATTGTGGCGAAGCCCTTTGCCATCGGTGTGCGCATCGAACATCCGCAGGAGCTGATTGATAGGGCGCAGTACGGCAGCTTTGCCGGACATCATCTGCTGGGTGCGGCGGATTACGCGCTTGTTTATCACACGCAGGATAAAACGCGCACAGCCTATTCGTTCTGCATGTGCCCGGGCGGTCAGGTGGTTGCTGCCGCTTCGGAGGCCGGCGGCGTGGTTGTCAACGGCATGAGCATGTTTAAGCGTGACAGCGGCATTGCCAACAGTGCGCTGGTGGTGAATGTGGACAGCCGGGATTTTGGCGAGGGTGCACTGGCAGGTGTGGAATTCCAACGCCGCTACGAGCAGCTTGCTTATGCGGCGGCAGGCAGCAGCTATTATGCGCCTGCGCAAAATCTGGACAGCTTTTTGAAGCGCAGCACTCCGTCCTTGGAATGCATGGTGCAGCCAAGCTATCGTCCGGGACTTGCGGCCTGCAGCTTAGATAAGGTGCTGCCTGCTTACGTTACGGATACTCTGCGCGAGGGCATTACGAGCTTCGGCCGCAAGCTGGCGGGTTACGCCGACGGCGGCGCGCTGCTGACGGGTGTGGAAACACGCACCTCGGCTCCGGTTCGCATAGAGCGCGACAGGCAGAGCTATGTATCGCTGACGCATGATTTGCTTTATCCCTGCGGCGAAGGCGCAGGCTATGCCGGCGGTATTATGAGCGCCGCGCTTGACGGCTATCATGTGGCGCGGGCGATTATGGAAAGATTTGCGCCGTTGAAGTAGAATAGGTTGGAGAGTAATACTGAAAATTAGGCTCCCCTTGGGGGGACAAGGTGAATTGCCCGTAGGGCAAGAGAGGGCGCCCTGGGGCGGCTGGCGCCCGTAGGGCGACTGAGAGGGGATTTTGCAGTATGCATAGCATTATGTTATGTATCACCCCTCTCCGTCATCGCTATGCGATGACACCTCTCCCCAAGGAGAGGCTCTTAATTTGATTTTTTGGCTCAACAATTCCCAACTCACATATAAACGCATTAACATTAGGGAGGTTATTACAAAAAATGGCAAGATTATTTGGTACTGATGGTGTTCGCGGTGTAGCGAACGTAGAGCTTACTCCGGAGCTGGCCTTTAAGCTGGGCTATGCTGCCGCAAAATACTTTGGCCGCGAGGTTTCCTGCCCGAAAATTATTATCGGCAGAGATACACGCCGCAGCGGACAAATGTTGGAAAGTGCTTTGGCAGCAGGTATCTGCAGCGCTGGCGGCAATGCACATCTTCTGGGCGTTATGCCTACTCCGGCAGTTTCCTTTCTGACCAGTGAGGTTAAGGCTAACGCCGGTGTAGTAATTTCTGCTTCTCACAATCCGTTTGAAGACAACGGCATCAAATTTTTCTCTCAGACAGGCCACAAGCTGCCTGACGCAGTAGAGGACGAAATTGCAGCTATCGTTGCTGCACCGATTGATTACACTCAGGCAGTAAGCGGTAGCAGCGTCGGCCAGATTATTCATGAAAAGGATTTGTCTGCACTGTATATTAAGCACATTTTGAGCACCGCTTATGCTAAGCTGAACGGCCTGAAGATTGTTATGGACTGCTCCAACGGTGCCAACAGCGAAATCGCACCGGTTATCCTGCGCAGTCTCGGTGCTGAGGTTGTGGCAATTTTCAACGAGCCTAACGGCATCAACATCAACAACGGCTGCGGCTCCACTCATCTGGAGGCTTTGCAGAAGAAGGTTGTCGAGGTTGGCGCTCATGTAGGTATCGCCAATGACGGCGACGCCGACCGCTGCCTGGTAGTTGACGAAAACGGCGAGGCTATGGACGGCGACCAGATTATGCTGATTTGCGCGCTGGAGCTGATGAAGCGCAACAAGCTGCATGATAATATGCTGGTAACCACTGTTATGAGTAACGTTGGCCTGCATCAGGCTATGAAGGCTCATGGCGGCAAGACCGTCAAAACCGCTGTAGGTGACCGCTATGTACTGGAAGAAATGCTCAAGTACAATTATTCTATCGGCGGCGAGCAATCCGGTCATATCATTTTCTCCGAATTCGCTAAAACCGGTGATGGTATTCTGACTGCTGTACAGCTGTTGTGCGCAATGGTTCGCAACAACAAGCCTTTGTCCGAGATGGGCGTCGTAATGACTAAATTCCCGCAGATTCTGCTGAATGTACGCGTGAAGAATAAAAACGGTTGGGAAGAAAAGGCTGCCATTCAGGAAGTAATCAAAAAATATCAGGACGAGCTGGGCGAAAACGGCCAGATTCTGGTACGTGCTTCCGGCACCGAGCCTTTAATCCGTATTATGGCTGAAGGACCGAAGCAGGAGCGTCTGGAGCAGATTGCCAACGCTATTGCCGACGTTGTAACTAAGGAGCTGGCATAAGCAGGACTTTGCATATTTTCTTTTTGACGAACATATGTTAAATATATTTGTGCTACCAGAATACGGTAGGCGGTTGCCCTCTACGGAGGGTTTGCGGCCCTCGATTTGCCGACATCTATATTTTTATAGAAATCTACAAGGAAGAGGGTGGTACTGATGAATATACTGGAAGTTCTTGCATTGCTTGGTTTTGGGCTTGGGTGCATTAAATTTGGTTATGAACTCGGTAAAAACGCAAAAAAATAACCGCCCAGCTCCTACACTAGCGGTTATTTTTAACAGTTAATTTGAAGGGCAACCGTCTATCGGTAGCACTCTTTCTATTTCTATGATAGCACAAAGTAAAGCGTTTGACAACCATTCTGATTAAATTCACAAATCCCTCACGTCTTATACTATTACTCATCAAAACTCTTGATTACGGAATAAATTATACAACCAACAACAATCAGTCCGATACCTGCTAATGCGAGGAAAGGTGCCGCAGGGAGCAAGAATGCCATACCGCCAATCATTATTAAAATTTTGTTGTCTGGCATAAGAAGCCACCTCACAGTTCTTCAACTCGTTATCTTACGGGATTTTCTCTCAAAGTTTTATGCAAGCATTCTGCCCCTTTACCGAAGCAATAATAGCTAAATCCTGCACTAACCACTCCTCCAATCACTGGAGCTGATTTAGCAGGAATTTTACTCAAAACATCTTTTGTTACTTTAATTCCAACTTGTTCGCAAACTTGTTTTAGCAAGGGATACCAAGCAGTTTTTGTCAAAGCTGCTCTCAAAATATCTTTCCCTGCCTTGCCGGCAAGCGACTTAGATATTTCAGCAATAACTTTATTTGCACCACTGACTCCATACATTACACCAATGAACAACAAAATTATTTCTTGAGTTTTTTCGTCCATACTTCCTTCAATAGAACGAATTTCCGGATAGCCATAAATATAGGCTAATTTCTGAGATATTCTCAGGACATGAGCAAAATACTGTGCCAAATCAGCCGGGATTCCTGGAAGACCGCCACCACCCATAACAAAAGACAAAGCAGAAACTTTCTTCTGCTCGTAATTAATGCACTCTCTTGCAATTTCATACAAAACACTTTCATTTACTCCAGCTCTAATAGGGCTAGTCTGCACAATCCGTGCTACTATTTCACGATTAAATCTGCTAGAAAAATTTTTTTGAAGAAATTCTTCTCTCTCAATCTTTACGCCAGGCAACTCTACTGCCACTGCCAATACTTCGTCAAAATCAAAATCAAAAGGAACAATATTACTCATTTGAAATCCTCCATTCCGCTTATAAATCTATCAAAAAGATAAAGCTTTTCTTTATTATATACTTCTGTACCCCCCGTCAAGCAAATGTTTTTTTATCTTCACGAAATGTACAGTTACTTTTTAACACTGTTATTTTTTCTCACTTTATCTTTCCTTGCTTATATGTTACACTATAAGCAGCACTTTTCGGTTTCTTTGCAAGAAACTTTTTGGAGGTCCGCACCATGACGAACGACAAACGCGTAATAGAGAATTTAAGAGCACACTATCAGGAAATAATATCCAGCTATGTCATTACAGCCTATGCTACTTCTTGTCATGGTTCAGTCTGCGTCGGCATGTATGAGCCGCCATTGTTATCACTAAACGCCATTAAAAACATCGTCAAAAGCTTTTCCAACACTCCCTGCGACCTTTATCCTTCCATCATCAAATACTGCGAGGAAAAAGACATCGCAGAAAACGAACTCTATAAAAAAGCGCACGTCTCCAAGACAGTTTTTTCCAAAATCCGCAGCATGAAGGACACTGGCTATAAACCCAGCAAAAGTACGATTCTCTGCTTATGCCTGGCTTTGGAACTAAATAACAAAGAGACAGAAGAAATGCTCAACATCGCAGGCTACTCTTTATCTGGCGACATCATCGCCGACAAAATTGTCAGCTACTGCATAAGTAAGCGATATTACGACGTTTATGACATCGAAACCCTTATTCTGGAAAAAACAGGTGGAGTATATTTGTACTCCTGATAAAATAAGAATACAACAACAGCTATCAAAAAAAGAGAACGCCCAACTACTACCAAACAGTAATAGTTGGGCGTTTGTACGCTATGTGCTCTGTTTTTTGAGCAGAGAAACTTTCACAGCTTGTTCGTTGTATGTGTTCGCGTTTTGTGCTAAAATATTTTTATGGTGCTTCCATAACGGTAGGCGGTTGTCCCTCTGGCAGCAAGATTTTGTATTACTGCAAATCTAATGGCAAGAGGGGGTGAGACCAATGATGACTTTAGATAATCTTATCTCTGTTCTCGGCTTATGTCTGACTTCAGTAGCTCTAGGATTCGCTCTAGGTTATGCGCTAGGTCAAATTCACGTAAAAAAATAACCGCCCAGTCTGCAAAACAAGCGGTTATTTTTTATAACTAAATGTTCAAGGATAACCGTCTATCGGCGGCACCTTTTCTATTTCTATGATAGCACAAAGTAAAGCGTTTGACAACCGTTCTGATTAAATTCACAAATCCCTCACGTCTTATACTATTACTCAAACTTTCCACATAAAAAAGCTGTTTTTAGCTGCTCAAACCCTTATCACATCTAGGTCTTACGAATATAAAAACAAAATTCAATTATCTAAGATGGGATTATACTATATGAAGCGCCTGCAGGCAAGCATCAGGCCTTAAAAGTTCAAGGAATGTTTTCTTGACCTGTTAGTCTACATATTGTAAAATTAAATTAGTCTGAGGATGTGCCGCGTGGGACTGCCTGCCTGCGCGGCTCATTGTCTGTTTGCTCATAAATCAGCAGAGCCTTGTCTTTGCTGCCAAAAGCAGACAGGGAAGGATGCAAGCGCATGTACCGCTCAGGCGGTGGACGAGGAATGAGGTTATCGATCAGTCAGCGGATGCCTCACGGCCGGCTGCAGGCCGCAAACCGTGTACAAAGCCCTCCGGTAACGGGGGAGAGAAAAGCATGGTGGCAGAAAGGGCAAAGAATATAATACAGGCTCGCAAGGGAGAAGGTATTAAATACGAGGAAGGTTGACGCAGGCGTACTAAAGGTACGTCGAGGAAACTTGACGAAGCAGATGATGCCTTATACCTTGCGGCGTAGAGGAGGATTACTACTTATGTGCGGAATTGTAGGTTATATCGGTAATCACGAAGCAGCCCCCTTTTTGCTTGACGGTATGAGCAAGCTGGAGTATCGCGGTTATGATTCTGCCGGCATTGCTGTTTATGAAAACAACAGCATTCGTGTAGAAAAATGTGTAGGCCGTCTGGATGCACTGCGCCAGAAATTGGCAGGCAATATGCCTGTGGGCAATGTAGGTATCGGTCACACACGCTGGGCAACACATGGCCGTCCGTCGGATCGCAACGCGCATCCCCATACGGACAGCAGCGGTAAGTTTGTCGTTGTCCATAATGGTATTATTGAAAATTATCTTGGCCTGAAGGAAGAACTGATTGCCAAGGGACATGAATTCCTGTCCGAAACTGACAGTGAGGTTGTAGCTCATCTGATGGCGGACCAATATGATGGTGATTTCGAAGAAACCGTCAAAAAGGTGCTGAAGCTTATCAAAGGCTCCTACAGTCTGGTATTTATGTGCGAATACGAGCCTGATAAAATCATCTGCACCAAAAAGGATAATCCGCTGATTATCGGCCTTGGCGAGGGTGAAAACTTTATCGCTTCCGATATTCCGGCAATTATCAACCATACGCGTCGTACCTTTATCATGAGTGACGGCGAAATCGCTACGGTAACGGCAGACGGTGTATGGGTGCAAGATATCAACGGCACTCCCATCAGCAAGAAGGTATTTGTCGTTAACTGGAATGCCGAAGCAGCGGAAAAGGGCGGCTTTGAGCATTTCATGCTGAAGGAAATTTATGAACAGCCCAAGGCTTTACGCGATACCATGACCAGCCGTCTGGACGCGGAAGCAAAAACCATCGGCTTCCCCGAGCTGAACTGGACAGCCGAGGAGCTGCGCGAAATCAATAAAATCTTTATCGTGGCCTGCGGTACAGCGTATCATGCAGGCATTGTCGGCAAATATTATCTGGAGCAGCTGGCGCGTGTACCGGTTGAGGTGGATATTGCCAGCGAGTTCCGTTACCGCGACCCGCTTGTTGACGGCAACAGCCTGACGATTGTTATCAGCCAAAGCGGTGAAACCAGCGATACGCTGGCAGCACTGCGCGAGGCTAAACGTCTTGGCTCCCGCACTCTGGCGGTTACCAACGTTGTCGGCAGCTCTATTGCGCGTGAGGCAGACCAGGTTGTTTATACCTATGCCGGTCCGGAAATTGCCGTGGCATCTACCAAGGCTTACACTACACAGCTTCTGGCAATGCTGATGCTGGCAATTTATGTAGGCCGTCTGCGCGGCAGCATGAGTGCCGAGCGTGAGCAGGAGCTGGTGCAGGGCCTGACCTTTGTACCTGAGCAGATTCACAAGATGTTGGAAAACGTGGACCAGATTAAGGTGTTTGCACGTGAATACGGCAGCAGTGAGGATGCCTTCTTCCTGGGACGCAGCCTTGATTATGCTGTAGCGCTGGAGGGTGCGCTGAAGCTGAAGGAGATTTCCTACATTCATGCGGAGGCTTATGCGGCAGGCGAGCTGAAGCACGGCACCTTGGCGCTGATTGTTTCCGGTGTGCCGGTAATTGTGCTGGCAACGCAAATGGACGTATATGATAAGACTGTCAGCAACCTGCAGGAGGTTAAGGCGCGTGAGGCTGTGGTTATTGCCATCGGCTTTGAGGGCGACACCTCTCTGGAAAAATATGCGGACCATGTTATTTACATCCCGCGTACAGACAAATATCTGGCACCGCTGATGGCAGTGCTGCCCTTGCAGCTGCTGGCCTACTATGCGGCGCTGACTCGCGGCTGTGATGTTGATAAACCGCGTAATCTCGCGAAGAGCGTAACAGTTGAATAAAATTAACGGCGTAACAGATGCAAAAATCTGCTGCGCCGTTTTTGTAATTACAGAGATACGCTGCTTATGTTATACTAATATTAATTTAGCGCGGAAGGGGAACAGAAGCAGATGGCTTATAGCGAGCTTTTTAAAAATTACAGTGATATCCGCAATTTTATGCGGCGCTTTTATGTATACGGCTTTGAAAAGCGGCAGGAGTTTACCGCTAAAAGCTCCAGAAGCTACGATGATAATCGCCGGCGTCTGGACAGCTGGCTGGAGGATTACATGAGCTTCAAAAGCGAAGCGAACGGCAGAGCCTACCGCATTTCCTTCGACAGCAGCAGTATCAGTCATAATCCCTTGTATAAAAGCTGGAAGGCCAAGAGCTTTACGTCCATGGATATTACGCTGCATTTTTATCTGCTGGATATTCTCGCCGACGGCAAGGCCTATTCGGCGGCAGAGCTGTTGGAGCTGCTCAGCAGCCGTTATTTCAACTGCTTTGACAATCAGCTGCGTCAACCCGATGAATCAACGGTGCGCAACAAGCTGAATGAATATACTGCGCTGGGAATGCTGCAGCTGGTGAAGCAGGGACGGCGCAATCTTTACTGCCTGGCGCGTGATGAGGTGAACTGGCGCAGTTGGCAGCTTGCCTGCGCCTTCTTTTCCGAGGCGGCGCCTTTGGGGGAGGTTGGCTCCTATCTGCTGGATAAATTTGCCGAGGACTGCGAAGCCTTTGCCTTTAAGCATCATTTTATTTTATATACGATGGACAGCAAGCTGCTGTACGAACTGCTGGAGGCGATGAACAGCAGGCAGTCCGTAACGCTTTATCGCTGTGACAAGGACGGCAGCAGCATACCGCAATATGTTTGCCCTTTGAAAATTTACTGCAGCACGAGGACAGGACGACAGTATCTTTTGAGCTATAGCTATGCTGCACGGAAGCTGTTGTTCAACCGCTTGGACCATATCGAGAGCATTGAGGTTAAACGCGCCGAAGAACGCTATGAGGAGTTTTTGCAGCTGGCTAAGGAGGCAGCTCCGCACATTTGGGGCGCAGGCATGCTCAGGACAGACCTGTTAGAGGAAATCAGCTTTACGGTGGAAGCGGCAGCTGACGAGCAGTTTATTGTGCAGCGCCTGGAGCGTGAAAAGCGCTGCGGAACGGTGCGGCAGTTGGATGCGGAGCATTATCGCTTCAGTGCTGCCGTGGGTACGCACCTTTATCGGGCGTATTACTGCTTTTAGCTGCAGTAACGAGGAAATAGAGCGCATTTTTTATGATGATCTGGAGCAGACGGCGGCCTATTATCTGCAGGAGGTGCAAGCGGATGGCGAAAAATGACAGCTTTTTTAACGAAATATACGGCACCTATTTTAATGTTGTGAGCAGTATTCTGCGGCAGGCGCAGGAAAAGCAGCTGACGAAGGACAGCTTGGAGCTGTTGGTGCGGGAGCAGGCCTTTGCTGACAGCTGCCTGACCATTCCCAAGGCACTGCAGGACGGAAGCTGGCCGCTGCTGCAGAAGAATATGACTACGCCGCTGCGGCATGCACCGGCGATGCCGTTGACAACATTGCAGCGTCGCTGGCTGAAAAGCCTGCTGACGGATAAGCGGATACAGCTTTTTGATGTAGATTGCAGCGGGCTGGAGGATGTGGAGCCTCTGTTCAGTGAGGAGCAGTTTGTGTATTTCGACCGTTACAGCGACGGTGACAATTATGATGCTCCGCAGTACAAACAGCATTTTCGCTTGCTGCTGCAGGCGATAACGGAAAAGCGCAGGGTGGAAATCAGCTTTATCAGCGGCAAAAACGAAAGCGTGCGGAAGGAATATCTGCCGCTGCAGCTGGAATATTCGGCGAAGGATGACAAGTTCCGCCTGAAGGCGGTGTGCGAGCGCCATCTGCATTACGTTAATGTGGGGCGCATCAAAAGCTGCCGTCTGTTGGAGCAGACGGGTGAGGAGGCCTGCATGCTGCTGGAACCGGAGCGCTGTGCGGTTACCGTCCTGCTGACGGATGAACGCAATGCTCTGGAGCGGGCAATGCTGCATTTTTCGCATCTGGAAAAGATAACGGAACGCTTGGATGAAAAGCATTACAGGCTGCAGCTGATGTATAACAAAAGTGACGAAACGGAAATGGTTATCCGTGTTTTATCCTTCGGACCGTTGCTGCGGGTGCAGGAGCCTTCAGGCTTTATTGAGCTGTTGCGCCACAGGCTGCGTAAGCAGCTGGCGCTGCGGGCGAAGGAGTAAGGAAGAAATTCGGCAGGTGCGCAACTTTTTTTCCATGAAAAAATGGGCTTGTTATTGTATTATTAGCTTGTAAGATGAATTTAAACATAATAAAGAGCGGATGATGCAAGAAAGAGGTGCAGCATATGAACTTAAAAAAAGCCTTTCAATATCAAAAAGCAATCAAAAATATCATGGATGAGCTTAATTCCTGGGACTATGAATTAACCGGCAATGCCGCTTTGACTCCGGCAAAATTTGTCGAGGTAAAGGAAATTCATAAGCGTTCGGAATTGAATTATTTGTTTCCTACGGAAGAACGTAATTATCAGGATGAGGAAAAAAGTAAAAAGAGCCTGAATGTTCAGGGCTATGAGCTGCCGAAGCTGCTGGCGATTTATAATTACCTTGCCGTTTGCCGAAGAAAGCTGGCGCAGGCTATTGCCGGCTGCAAAAACGAAATGGAAATCGGTGAGGAAAAATTCAGCTATGATGCAGCGGTGATTTATGCCAACGATTTGCGTGCCGCTTTGAAAATATACGAGGATTTGGCTTCCTTGAAGGAGGAGGAAAGCGAATCCGTTAAGGAGCTTACCTTCAGCAGCAATAACGAAAAGCTGTCTGCGGAATATACCGTGACTACGGTTACAAGACCCTTGCCGGGAGTTGTGGAAGCAGCAAAGACTGAATATCACAGAGTGCTTGCTTATACCAGTGAGTTGAGTGATATGATTGAGGCGGCGGCTTTAACGAGCAGACTGGCACCTGCTGCAGAGCCTGCCTTCCCGATTACGGCCAACCTGGATTATATTTACCGGCACTTTGAGGAGCTGCAAGACAAATAATTTTTAATTATAATATGGCAGAAGTTTAAAGCAGATATTTTAGATAAAGAGACCATCTAAGAAATGCTAATAGCAATTTGGCGGGTGTAACCCTGCCCATGAAGAAAATAACGCTTTAAATGGACGACGGCAGGCTAAAGATCGCTCCTGCTTACTTCGGTTTAAGTCGTCACACGTCAAACGTTTACCACACTAATCATGAATACGCTATTATACATGACGGCGCTAACAGCTAACCATTTAGTCTTATTTTGATAATATATCGCTTTAATGCCGAAGCCTTATTATAAAACCACCGGACCTGTGGATTTTCTGCAGGTTCGGTGTATTTTTTTGCTTGCTTAACAGTAATTTGCTTTTACGCAATCAACAAATGTGTTATAATTAACGATACATGTCATTTTTGTGAAGAAGTTGAAATTTTTATGTGTAGGTGATGAAATGGAAATGTTTTTAGTGGCTGTGGGCTTCTATGGCATTGGCGTATTAACCATGCTGCTTCCCCACGGCATGCAGCGTGCTGCACACTGGCTTGCTAACAGCGCTGCCCTTTTTGGCAGCGCTGTCTGCGCTTATGCGGCAGGCCTGCAGCTCTTTGGTGGCATGAGCCCTGCACCCCTGACCTGGGACTCGTATTCTTTAGGCTGCGATGGCTGGAGCGCAGTCTTTCTGCTTTTGACCGGTATCGCCGGTGTTGTTACCAGCCTGTACGCGCTCGGTTATGCGCGTAGCTATGAGGGCAGCCGTCTGCGTCTTTTGGGCGGCATGTGGTGCCTGTTCATCATGTCTATGGTACTGGTGCTGTTGGCCGGCGATGCCTTCAGCTTCCTGCTTTTCTGGGAGATTATGGCTGTAGCCTCCTTTATGCTGGTTAACCATGAATCCGAAAAGCGTGCTACCTGGAATGCTGCCTATCAGTATCTGGTTATGACCAGCGTCGGTACGGCGGCGATTATGATTGCCTTTTTGCTGACAGGCTCTGCCAGCGAGGGCTTCAGCTTTGCTGCTATGGCCAAGAATACGCTGGAGGGCAGGTGGCAGCATCTTGTTTTTGTCTGTGCCTTTGCCGGCTTTGCTTTGAAGGCCGGTCTGGTGCCGCTGCATGTGTGGCTGCCTAAGGCGCATCCGGCAGCACCCAGTCACGTTTCCGCGCTGATGAGCGGTGTTATGCTGAAGATTGCTCTCTACGGCTTCGGTCGTTTTATGTTCAGCTTTTTGCCTGCCTGGAATTACTGGTGGTGTGTTGTTGTACTGTTGGCAGGCGTAGTATCCGCATTTTTGGGCGTACTCTATGCTCAGATGGAAACGGATATCAAGCGCGTGCTTGCTTACTCCTCTGTAGAAAATATGGGCGTAATCTTTGCTGCCTTCGGCTGCGGTATGCTGATGAAGACTTCCGGCAGCAGCTTTTATATGCTTGGCTTTGTGGCAGCGTTGGTGCATGCCTTTAACCACAGCATTATGAAGGTGCTGATGTTTATGTGTGCCGGCAGCATTATGCACGGCACCGGCAGCAAAAACCTGGAGCTGTTCGGCGGCCTGGCACGCAAAATGCCGTATACCGCTGTCTTTGCTTTCGTCGGCTCGCTGGCGCTTGCCGCTATTCCGCTGACGAACGGCTTTACCGGTGAATGGCTGGTGCTGCAGAGCTTTATCAGCCTGGGCACAAGCTGCGCCGGTCAGGATATCCGCCTGTGGACTGCGGTATCATTTATTCTGCTGGGCTTTACCGGAGCACTGGCTCTCGGCTGCTTTGTACGCTTCTTCGGCATCACCTTCCTGGGCCGTGCTCGCAGTGAAATTGTGGAGCATGCGCACGAATCCGATAAATTTATGCTCGCTGCTATGGGCGTTGCATCTGTTTTAGTTGTTGCTTGCGGTCTTTATCCGCTGCCGGTTGTTCGCGCTGCTCTGTTGGCGTTGGGCATGCCTGTCGCACTTGATGCCTTCGGTATGAATCTGACGTGGGCCGGTGTCGGTACCGCTGTTTGCTACAAACCGCTGCTGCTCTTGGCTCTGCTGCTGGTGCTGGGCGCAGTGCTGTGGCTGGCTGTTAAGGACTGCTTTGTTGTGGAGGACGTTACCTGGAACTGCGGTACCTATCCGACGCAGCGTCAGCAGTATTCCGCAACCGGCTTCAGTAAGCCTGTACGCCGTGCGTTTGATTATCTGCTGAAGCCAAAGCGTCAGGTAACCTACATGCGCAAGGAGCATGCTTACTTCGGCCGTCAGCTTTCCTACAAGCTGGAAATTCCCGATATGATTACGGAAAAGCTTTATCAGCCGCTGCAGAAGCATTTTGTAAGTATTTCCAATTTCCTGCGCCGTTTGCAGCAGGGCAGTGTGCGTTTATATGTTGCCTATGTTATGGTGGCAATGATGTTGGTACTGGTATGGGGGGCGCTTTATAAATGATTTTAGAGAATGAATTGTTACAGCTGGCCCTCGGTATGGCGCAGGCAGTTTTGCTGCTTTTGTGCGCTCCGCTGGTAACCGGCATTGTTAAAAAGGTAAAGGCCTGGATGCAGAACCGTATCGGCAGCAGCATCTGGCAGGAATATTACGATATCCGCAAATGGTGGGGCAAGCCTACTATGCTTACTCCTTATACCAGTATCACCTTCCGTCTGGCACCTTGCGTATATTTTCTGACAACCTTTGCGGCAGCTTGCATGCTGCCGGGCTTCTTAGGCGGTCAGGCCGGCTTCGGCGACGTTTTTGTATTTGTGTATCTGCTGGCCTTGGGACGCTTCTTTATGGCAGTTTCCTCAATGGATGCAGCTACCGCCTTCGGCGGTATGGGCGGCAGCCGTGAGGTTTATGTGGCTGCCTTCGTTGAGCCTGTGGTAATGCTGGCCGTGCTTTCCAACGTGCTGCACACCAACAGTACCTCGCTGGCAGGCATGAGCCTGCGTACGGATGAGGTTAACCTGACGGTAGCAGGCGTGCTGACCTGCATTGCCTTCTTCCTTGTATTGCTTGCAGAAAACAGCCGTATCCCCGTTGATAACCCCGATACGCATCTGGAGCTGACGATGATCCATGAATGCATGACACTGGAATATTCCGGCCGTCTGCTGGCGCTTATCCATTGGGCAAGCCAGCTTAAGCTGCTGGTATTTCTGGTGCTCTTCGCTATGCTGTATCTGCCGCTGGATTTGCCTGTAGTGCTGAAGGTGCTTATCGGTGCGGTGGCTGTAGGCGTGGTTGAAACGTTGAACAATAAAATGCGCCTTTTCAAGGTGCGTGTATATCTGGCGGCAGCGGGCCTGATGCTGCTGCTGGCAGTAGTGGCACAGTAAGGAGGTAACGATGGAATATTTGGTTGTAAGTTTAATGTTTATCGTTTTCCTGCAGACGCGCTTTGTGGAGCTGCGCCGTGCAACTCTGTGCCTGGCACTGCAGTCTGCTTTGATTGCGGCGGCCTGCCTCGTCGTAGGCATGAGCCATGGCAGCGGTTTGCATGCCTGGCTGCCCGGTGTGCTGACGATTGCCGTTAAGGTGCTCTTTATTCCATACGCTATTTTGCTCGTGGTGAATCAGCTGCGCGATGAGCGTGAAATTGTCAGCGATATCAATGTAAATTATTCTACTGCTTTTGCAGCCTGCAGTCTGGCACTCGGCTACATGGTAATTGACGGTCTGCTGCCGCAGGCAGAGGGCCGCGATATTCTGGCGACCTCTATGTTTATGATTATGACAGGCCTCGCGCTGATTGTTATGCGCAGCCGTGCCATTATGCAGATGATTGGCCTGATTACCTTGGAAAACGGCATTTATCTGCTCGGTCTGATTATGACGGAAGGCTTGCCGCTTATTATCGAACTGGGCATTTTCCTTGATGTGCTGATTGCTGTTGTTATTCTTGTTATTTTAACCTCGCGTCTGCGTCTGTCGTTTAAAACGACGGATACAAATGTGCTGGACAAGCTGAAAGGGTAGGGGATGTAATGTTAACATATATTTTGATACTGTTATGCCTGCCACCCTTGTGCGCGGTGCTGGCACTGGCTGCGGGCTTTGGCAATAATGTCCTGCATTGGCTGCACCGCCTGACGGCAACTGCGGTAGGTGTGTGCGTGGCGCTGATGGCAAAGTCCTTTAATCCTGCTGTGCCCTATGTAGACGATTATTTTTACATTGATGCGCTGAATATGTGGGTAATAATTATTATTACCACACTTTATCTGGCAGCAACCTGGACTGCGCGTAATTATCTTACGCGTGAGGAGCGCTGCGGCGTGCTCAAGGGCGAGCAGCTGCAGACAGGCCGTTACTTTGCGCTGATGCAGCTTTTCTGCTGGACAATGTTTATCGTACTGCTGGTAAAAAATCTGGGCCTGATGTGGGTAGCTATCGAAGCGACTACCTTAATCAGTGCGCTGCTTATTTCCTTCAAATTTACCCGCGCCGCTTTGGAAGCAACGTGGAAATATATTATGGTTTGTACCGTCGGCATCTGCTTGGCACTTTTGGGTACACTGGTGCTGTATTATGCGCAGCTTGATGCTTTGGGCGGCGAAAAGGCGCTCAGCTGGCTGTATCTGCATGAGCATGCCAACAGCCTGAACCCGGCGATGACCAAGCTGGCACTGCTGTTTATCGTTATCGGCTACGGTACGAAGGCCGGCATGGCGCCGATGCATACATGGCTGCCCGATGCCTATGCCGAGGCTCCGTCGCTGACCAGCGGTATGCTGAGCGGCGCGCTCTGCAGCTGTGCGATTTATGTATTGCTGCGTAATCTGGTTATCCTGCTGCCGACAGCAGGCGCTGCGATGATGAGCAGCATGCTGCTGTTTTTTGCCGTGCTGACTGTGGCGATTGCCGTGCCGTTTGTTGTAGTACAGCGCGACGTTAAGCGTATTCTGGCGTATTCCTCTATGGAAAACATCGGCATTATGGTTGCCGGTATCGGCGTATTTTCTGCCTTTTCTCTGAAGGCAGTTATGTTGCACATGTACAGCCATGCGATGATTAAGTTTGTGCTGTTCTATATCGCCGGCACTATTATCCAGGAATATCAGACACGTAATATGATGCGTATTCACGGTATGATTAAGGATGTACCGCATACCGCAACCTTCTGGCTTACCGGTATGCTGGGTATTTTGGGTCTGCCGCCGATGGGCCTTTTCTTCAGTAAGTTTTACATTATGGCGTCCATGTTCCGTGAAGGCCATTGGGTAGCAGGCAGTCTGCTGATTATTCTGCTGGCCGGCGTTTTAATCGGTATTTTGTACCACGGCATGCGTATGCTGTGCGATAAATCCAAGCGTCAGCCCTTGGGCGATTTGCTGGGAGCAACCGACGTGCCTGTGCTGGCGGCGCTGCTGCTTTTGACCTGCGTAGTGGGAGCAGGCTTTGAAAATATTCCCTGGCTCAACAATCTGCTGAACCAGGCTGTGCGGATTATAGGAGGCTGAGATAATGCTAGTTAAACCGGAAAATTTGCGTGGTGCTGCCAATATCTGCAGCGACAGCGGCAAGCGTCCGCTGGCTGCTATGTTCGGTGCAGACGAAACGCTGCAGGGCGGCGGTCTGGCCATCTACTGCCTGTTCTATAATGCTGAAAAACGTGATATAGATGTTTTGAAGGCTCCGTTCCCCGCGGACGGTCCGCTGGAATATCAGTCACTGACTACGCTGCTGCCGGCTGCTGCCTGGTATGAGCGCGAGCTGCATGATATGTTCGGCTTCGAGCCGCAGGGACATCCCGATATGCGTCCGCTGGTGCTGCATGAGAGCTTTCCCGAAGGCTTTCATCCGCTGCTGAAAAAATATCCCAAGGATTATGATGCACGCGGACATCGTGAATACGAAATGCTTACCTCGCAGGGCGAAGGCCTCTTTGAGGTTCCTGTAGGCCCTATTCACGCAGGCATTATCGAGCCCGGTCATTTCCGCTTCAGTCAGGCAGGCGAGGCTATGCTGCAGCTGGATGCCAAGCTGTTCTTTACCCATCGCGGTATTGAAAAGGCTGTCGAAGGCCTTACACCGATGGAGGCACTGCCGATTGTAGAACGCATCTGCGGTGCCTGCAGCGTAGCGAATACGCTGAGCTTCTGTCAGGCGGTAGAAAAATGCTCTGAGGCTAAGGTGCCTTACCGTGCGTGGTTAATCCGTACCTTGGCTGCGGAGATGGAGCGCTTGTATAACCATGTGGGCGATATGGGCAATATCTGCGCCGGCGTGGGCTTTTCTCCTGTTATCAGCATGGGCGCGCGTTTAAAGGAATACTTGATGCAGCTTAACGAAATGATAGCAGGCAACCGTTTCCTGCGCGGTCTGATTATCCCCGGCGGTGTGCAGTACGATGTTACCGACGCTATGCTGGAGGAAATCGAAGAGGTTCTGCGTGAGGTAGAAGCTGTTTATGCCGATATGGTACATATCATGTGGGAGCAGGCGAACTTTGTCAACCGTATCCGTACCACCGGCAGAGTACGTCAGGAAACTGCCTTTGATCTGGCTATGGTAGGCGTAGGCGCGCGTGCCAGCGGCAGTACTCGTGACAGCCGTAAGGATATCGGCTACGGTATTTATGATGAGCTTAATTTTGATGTTATTACAGAAACAGCGGGTGATGTCGAAGCACGTATCAAGGTGCGTATCGGTGAGGTTGCCCAAAGTCTGAAGCTGGTGCGTCAGCTTATCAGCAAGCTGCGCCGCAACGCGGAAACGCAGCTGGCGGTAGAGCTGGGCGAGCTGCAGCAGGAGGAAGGTCATTTTACCTGGGGCATTAGCGAATCTGCCCGCGGTGATAATCTGCACTGCCTGCTGCTGGACAAGGAAGGCCGCATAGACCGCCTGTTTGTGCGCAGTGCCTCCTATCCTAACTGGCCGGCGCTGACTGTGGCTGTACAGGGCGACATCATTCCGGACTTCCCGTTAATAAATAAGAGCTTTGAGTTATGCTATGCCTGCATAGACCGCTAAGGAGGTGGCAAGATGTTAAAAATGCTGGAGGCAATTCTTCACGGAAAGATTGCTACCGAAAATATTGATACTACGGGCCACAAGCGTCTGCGCGGTCAGCTGCAGTGCGATGGCAGCTGCGACGGCTGCGGTGCCTGTGCCGCTGCCTGCCCGGTAGGCGCTGTGAGCGTGGCTGACGGTAAAGCAAAAATAGATTACAGTAAGTGCGTTTTCTGCGGTCGCTGTGTAGAGGCCTGCGCGCGTAAGGCGCTGGTGCATACGAACCATGATGCTTTGGCGCAGATTCTGGCTGACAGTGCCGTGGAGGTCAGCGAGGCTGTTACGGCAAAGCTGGGACGTTCGCTGCATGTGCGTCATATTGACGCAGGCAGCTGCAATGCCTGCGACTTTGAGCTGGGTGCGATGAGTAATCCTGTTTATGACTTGCACCGTTACGGTATCGCTTTCGTTGCTTCTCCGCGTCATGCGGATATGCTGATGGTGACCGGCGTAGTTACGCGCAACCTGGAGCAGGCGCTGCGTATGACCTATGCTGCAATGCCTGAGCCGAAAATGGTGATGGCCTGCGGTGCCTGTGCCTGCGGCGGCGAAACCTATGGCAGCACTTATGCTGTTGTCGGCAGTGCGGCTGACGTTGTGCCGGTTGATATTGCCGTGCCCGGATGCCCGCCGAGACCGGCTGCGATTATTGTGGCTTTGTGTGCTGCGGCAGACATGTTGAAGGAAAGAATGTAATCCTGTTTTATAAAGGAATTAATCAGTATTTAATTACACTGATTAATTCCTTTTTTGTATTTTTATACTTGTACTCTGCTGTAATACGTGATAATATATAGAAAATCAGTTACGTTCGATAAACTGATATGGGGAAACCAAATGAGGGGGTTTGAAAAATGATTGTTTTTAGACCGGCAACTTTCAGCGATGTAGAACATATACATAAATTGCTGAATTATTATGCAAAGAAAGGCTTGATGCTGCCACGTGCGCGCAATGCGATTTACGAGAATCTGCGCGATTATATTTTAGCGGTGGAAAATAATCGTCTGCTAGGCTGCGGTGCGCTGCATTTTGTCTGGGACCGCTTTGCGGAAATCCGTTCGCTGGCGGTGGAACCGAGCCTGCAGAAAACTGGCATAGGCCGTCAGCTGGTGGAGCATTTGGAAAAGGAGGGCATTGAGCGCGGAGTGACGATGTTTTTCACTCTTACCTATCAGCCGGGATTTTTTGCCAAGTGCGATTATATTGAAACTGCGAAGGATAAGCTGCCGCAGAAGGTATGGAAGGAATGCGTGTATTGTCCGCAGTATCCGTACTGCAATGAGATTGCTTTCATCAAGACAACGGTTGATTATGAGCCGTCGCAAATCAAATTCTAAAATTTAAGGGCTGCCGTGCGCATTTTGTCATCGGTGATGACGAGGCTGTGCTGAGGGTAGCTCTTTTATTTTTGGTCGTGGAATGTTACAATAATCAAATAGAGTATAAAAACCGCACGGTGATTTTGCCGTTGCGGTGTCAGATAAATTTACGGAAAAGAGGTTGAACTTATGAAATTATATTCCTGGAATGTTAACGGTTTGCGTGCCTGCATGACGAAGGGCTTTGCCGAATTTTTGCAGGAGGCAGCACCGGATATTATTTGTCTGCAGGAAACGAAGATGCAGCGCGAGCAGGCGGATTTTGTATTCCCCGGCTACGAGGAGTATTGGAACAGTGCGGAGCGTAAGGGCTACAGCGGTACTGCTGTTTTTACGAGGGTTAAGCCTTTGGCTGTTACCTATGGCCTGGGCCAGGAGGAGCACGATAAGGAAGGGCGTGTGATTACGCTGGAGTTTGAGAGCTTTTATCTGGTGACGGTGTATACGCCTAATTCCAAGGATGGCCTGGCGCGTCTTGATTACCGCATGGTGTGGGAGGATGTGTTCCGTGCTTATCTGCAGGAGCTGGATGCGAAGAAGCCTGTTGTTGTTTGCGGTGATCTGAATGTGGCGGCTGAGGAGATTGATTTGAAGAATCCTAAGACTAACCGCAAGAATGCAGGCTTTACGGATGAGGAGCGCGCTAAGTTCCGTGAGCTGAAGGCTGCGGGCTTTACGGACAGCTTCCGTTATCTGCATCCGGAGGAGGTTAAGTACAGCTGGTGGAGCTATCGCTTTAAGGCGCGTGAGAAGAATGCCGGTTGGCGTATTGATTATTTTGTGGTGTCGGACAGAATTGCGGATAAGCTGCAGAGTGCGGAGATTCACAACGAGGTTTTCGGCAGCGACCATTGTCCGGTAAGTGTTGAGCTGGATGTGTGAATTTCTGGCGTCGCAATTGTATATCGTTTCAATCAGAGCAATTTCTTAACGCAAATTTCGTGTGGAACCAAGACGAAGCGGCGCAAAACTCACGCTATGCTGACAAATGCTACTATAAAAATTAGGCATAGCGCTCAGACATTGCGCCCCTTAGCGGTTCGTGTCAAGCCAATCAGCTGCGCTCTGTGAGCTTGCTTCTTGGGACACTATCGCATGGCGCGCATAAACCAATCAGCATCGTCCTACGGACTTGCTTCTTGGATGCGCCCGCATGTGGTTCCAGACACTCATTTGCTAAAATTGCTATTCATTCCACGATATAGCAATTGCTCGTTTGCTGTTTAGATTTGTGCAGTTATATTTTTAGTGTTTTACAGTTGGTGATTAGTATGGATTTTAAAATTCAGGCTCCGTTTGAGCCTGCCGGCGACCAGCCGCAGGCGATTGCCAAGCTGGCGGAGGGCGTAGAGCAGGGCCTGCGCACGCAGGTGCTGCTGGGCGCAACAGGTACGGGCAAGACGTATACGATTGCGCAGGTAATCAATAAGGTGCGCAAGCCGACTTTGGTGATTGCGCATAATAAGACGCTGGCGGCACAGCTGGCGAGTGAGCTGAAGGCCTTCTTCCCGGAGAATGCAGTGGAATATTTTGTTTCGTATTACGATTATTATCAGCCGGAGGCCTATATTCCCCAGTCGGATACGTATATTGAGAAGGATGCTTCGATTAACGACGAGATTGATAAGCTGCGCCATAGTGCGACCAGTGCTTTGTTTGAGCGTAAAGATGTAATTATCGTAGCCAGTGTTTCCTGCATTTACGGCTTAGGCGCGCCGCAGGAATATTATGATATGGTGCTGTCGTTGCGCTTGGGGCAGATTATCGACCGCCAAAAGATTTTGCATAAACTGGTGGAGATTCAATATAATCGTAATGATATTGATTTCAAGCGTGGCACCTTCCGTGTGCGCGGTGATGTGATTGAGGTTATTCCGGCGGCGTACGGCGAGAAGGCTGTGCGCATTGAAATGTTCGATGACGAGGTTGACCGCATTGTGGAATTTGATGTGCTGACAGGTGAGATTCTGGCGCAGCGCAATCATGTGGCAATTTTCCCGGCGAGCCACTATGTAACGAGCCGCGAAAACCTTGAACGTGCTATGAATGATATTCGCGAGGAGCTGGACGAGCGTCTTGATGAGCTGAATAAGCATGGCAGGCTGTTGGAAGCACAGCGTCTGGAGCAGCGCACTAATTACGATTTGGAGATGATGCAGGAGATGGGCTACTGCTCCGGCATCGAAAACTATTCGCGCCATCTTGCGGGACGCAAGGCCGGTGAGCCGCCGTTTACGCTGGTAAATTATTTCCCCAAGGATTTTTTACTGGTGGTGGATGAGTCACACGTAACGCTACCGCAGATTCGCGCTATGTATGCCGGTGACCGTTCGCGTAAGGAGATGCTGGTGGAGCATGGCTTCCGTCTGCCTTCGGCCTATGATAACAGACCGCTGACCTTTGATGAGTTTCAGGCGCAGATCAAGCAGGCGATTTATGTTTCTGCTACGCCGGCGAAGTATGAGCTGGAGCAGGCAGACAATGTAGTCGAGCAGATTATCCGCCCGACAGGCCTGTTGGACCCGCAGATTGAAATTCGCCCGATTAAGGGACAGATTGATGATTTGTTGGGCGAAATCAACAAGGTTGCCGCTGCTGGTGAGCGTGTGCTGGTGACTACGCTGACGAAGCGCATGGCGGAGGACCTGACGGAATATCTGAAGCAGGCAGGTGTGCGTGTGCGCTATCTGCATTCGGAAATCGCCACGATTGAAAGAGCGGAGATTATCGACAGCCTGCGTGCCGGTAAGTTTGATGTGCTGGTAGGCATTAACCTGCTGCGTGAAGGCCTTGATTTGCCGGAGGTGTCGCTGATTGCAATTTTAGATGCGGACAAGGAAGGCTTTTTGCGCAGTGATACGGCGATGATTCAGACCATCGGACGCGCTGCGCGTAATGCTCACGGCCGCGTTATTATGTATGCCGACCGCATTACCGACAGTATGCAGCGCGCGATTGATGAAACCAACCGCCGCCGTGAAAAGCAGCAGGCGTACAACGAGGAGCATCACATTACTCCTAAGACGATTTATAAGGAGCAGCGCCAGCTGATTAAGCTGACGAAGATTGCGGATACGGAAGAAGCCGAAGCCTATGGCAGCAGCAAGAAGCTGAAGCAGAAATCAACTAAGGAGCTGAACACGCTGGCCCGCGAGCTGGAAAGACGGATGCAGGAGGCGGCCAAGGCGCTGGACTTCGAGGCGGCGGCCGAGCTGCGTGACCAGCTGATTATTGTCAAAGGACAGATGGGACAGAAGCTGGTGCCGAAGAAAAAGAAAAAATAAACGCTGACACAGAAGTTTGACTTTTCCTGTTTGGCGTTATATAATATACAAGATATTTTTATTCAAATTCTGTGAAGCGGAGCAGTAATCTGCAGTATCTTTCAGAAAGCCGGCGGTTGATGCGAGCTGGCAGCTAGGGCAGATGAACTCACCGTGAAGAAGCCGCAAGGAAATGTGCGGACGTGATGCTGCGTTAAGGCTAATTGAGTGGCGGCTGTAGCCGCAATCAGGGTGGTACCGCGAATTTTTCGTCCCTGACCTTCTTTAAGGTCGGGGATTTTTTATTTTCGACCAACAATAATACCTGGGAGGTAATGAAATGATTCAAGAAAAGTATGCTCCCCATGATATTGAAGCTAAATGGCAAAAATACTGGGAAGAAAACAAAACCTTTAAAGTAGAGATGGATAAGGATAAGCCTAAATCCTACGTTCTGGAAATGTTCCCCTATCCGTCCGGCAACCTGCACATGGGCCACGTTCGTAACTACTCCATCGGCGACGTAATTGCACGTTTCCGCACTATGAAGGGTTTCAACGTGTTGCATCCGATGGGCTGGGACTCCTTTGGTATGCCTGCTGAAAACGCTGCTATCAAACACAACATTCCGCCTAAAAAATGGACTTTGGAAAACATCGCCAACATGACTCGTCAGCTGAAGGCTCTCGGTCTGTCCTACGATTGGGACCGCGAGGTTACCACCTGCAAGGAAGATTATTACAAATGGACTCAATGGTTCTTTGAGCTGTTCTACAAACGCGGTCTGGCAGTTAAAAAGGAATCTGCCGTAAACTGGTGCGACACCTGTAACACCGTATTGGCTAACGAGCAGGTTATCGACGGCAAATGCTGGCGCTGCGATCATGAGGTTGTTAAAAAGGATTTGAGCCAATGGTTCTTCAAAATTACCGATTACGCTGATGAGCTGCTGAAGGATCTTGACCTGCTGCCGGGCTGGCCTGAGCGCGTAAAAACCATGCAGCACAACTGGATCGGCCGCAGCGAAGGCTTGGAATTTTCCTTTGAAATTCCTGCACTGAACGATACTGTTGCTGTTTACACCACCCGTCCGGATACTGCTTACGGCGTAACCTTCATGGCTCTGGCTGCCGAGCATCCGCTGATTAAAAAGATTTGCGAAAACAATCCGAAGGCTGACGAAATCAACGCTTTCTGCGAGCGTGTTCGTAATCAGTCCGAAATTGAACGTACCTCCAGCGAATCCGAAAAAGAGGGCGTATTCACCGGCGTATACTGCATTAACCCGTTCACCGGCCGCAAGGTAGAAATCTGGGTAACCAACTATGTACTGTATGATTACGGTACCGGCGCTGTAATGGGCGTTCCTACCGGTGACCAACGTGACTGGATGTTTGCTGACAAATACGGCATTGAAAAGATCGTTACCATCTGCCCAATCGGCAAAGAGCTGAAGCTGGAAGAAATGACATGCGCTTACGAAGAAAAAGAAGGTATGCTGGTTAACTCTGGCGAATTCACCGGCATGGAAATGCACAAGGCTATGAGCGCTATCATGGACAAGGCTGAAGCTGAAGGCTTTGGTAAACGCCGTGTAAACTATCGTCTGCGTGATTGGCTGATCAGCCGTCAGCGTTATTGGGGCGCTCCGATTCCTATCATTTACTGCCCGCACTGCGGCGAGGTTCTGGTTCCGGAAGACCAGCTGCCGGTTCGCCTGCCTGAGGACGTAAGCTTTACTGCCGGTGCTAAATCTCCGCTGGCAACCTCCGAGGAATTCGTTCACTGCAAATGCCCGAAATGCGGTGCTGACGCAACCCGTGAAACCGATACCATGGACACCTTCCTGTGCTCCTCCTGGTACTATCTGCGTTATACCGACGCACACAACGACAAGATGCCGTTTGACAAGGAACTCAATAACTATTGGGGTCCTGTAGACCAATATATCGGTGGTATTGAGCATGCTATTCTGCATCTGCTGTATTCCCGCTTCTTTGTAAAGGTTCTGCGTGACGCAGGCCTGGTTGATTATGATGAACCGTTCAGCAACCTGCTGACTCAGGGCATGGTAATCAAAGACGGTGCTAAGATGAGTAAATCTCTGGGCAACGTTGTTTCTCCTGAAGAAATTCTTTCCAAATACGGTGCTGATACCGCGCGTCTGTTCATCCTCTTTGCTGCTCCGCCTGAAAGAGAGCTGGAGTGGAGCGACCAGGGCGTTGAAGGCTCCTTCCGCTTCCTGAACCGTATCTGGCGTATCGTACAAGCATTTGAAGTTGTTCTGGCACAAAAGGTTACCGAATACGATCACAGCAACCTGAACGAAGCAGATAAGGACCTGCGCCGTGTACTGCATAGCAGCATTAAGAAGGTTACCAACGATATCGAAACCCGCTTCAACTTCAACACTGCTATTTCCACTATGATGGAACTGGTTAACGCTCTCTATGCTTATAAAGAAGCTGCCAAAGAGCCGAATGCAGGTCTGATTTACGAAGCAATTTCCGACCTCATCAAGATGATGAGCCCGTTTGTTCCGCATATCACCGAAGAGCTGTGGCGTGGTGCTATTGATGCCAACAGCAGCGTACATGAACAAAGCTGGCCTGAGTGCGATGAAGAAGCCCTGAAGGTTGACAATGTAGAAATCGTTCTGCAGGTTAACGGCAAGGTTCGCGGTCGTCTGACTGTTCCGGCTGAAGCTACCAAGGAAGAGCTGGAGAAGATTGCTATGGCTGACGCTAACGTTCAGGCTCACATCGGCGATGCAACCGTACGCAAGGTTATCTGCGTACCCGGCCGTCTGGTAAACATCGTTGCGAAGTGAGACCCAATTTGTCGCGAGTGTTAACGAAGCGAGAAATTGAAATGGTCGAACGAATCCCCGTTGCGAGCGAATAGCGAGCAAGAAGAGGGGGAAAGTGACACCCGATTTGTAACGAGCGTAAGCGAAGTTAGAAATCGAAAAGGTGGAACGAATCCCCGTTGCGACCGAACAGGGAGCAAGAAGAGGGGAGAAATAAAATTAGAAATAAAATTTGTCGCGAGCTTTAGTATTACTGGCCGCTATTCACTAGCAACTGGTAACTAACCACTAGCAACCACCGCAGTTACAGCTGTCCTGCAGCAGGCAGTTCCCGCAGACTGTAGCGCGGACAAAAAAATAAGCAGTGCATGTCAGCAATGACATTATTTAGTAGTACTAAATAACGCTTACATTTTCAGAGTCTCTGAGAATAACGTAATTGTTATTCTTGGGGGCTCTTTTTGTTTTTTTGTGATGTTTATTCAGCGATTAATTTAGAAGAGGCTCCCCTAGGGGGGAGCTGTCACCCGTAAGGGTGACTGAGAGGGGAGAATAACTAAAGGAGAATAATTATGTTTAATAATTTATCGGATAGAACAATAAAGAATTTTGCGAAAAAATTGCGTAGAGCAATGACTAAACAGGAAAAACATCTATGGTATGATTTTTTACAAAAACATAGGTGTAAGTGGTATAAACAAAAGCCAATAGGTAAATATATTGCAGATTTTTATTGTGGACATGTTAAGTTGATAGTTGAACTGGATGGGAGTCAACATTACGAAGATAAGCATGCTAAATATGATGAAAGAAGGACAGCTTATTTTAATGATTTGGGAATAACAGTAATAAGATTTCCTAATAATGCTATTGATAAAAATTTTAATAGCGTTTGTGATGAGATAGAGAAGGTTGTGTCTGCGTTGGAATTGATTATGAAAACGTAAGAAATAAAACTTTAGAGGAGGCTCCCCTAGGGGGGAGCTGTCACCCGCAAGGGCGACTGAGAGGGGATGGAGTTCAGAAAACAGTTGCACAGAAAAACCCCTCTCCGCCTCGACAAGCTCGGCACCTCTCCCCGAGGAGAGGCTCGGTCTGCTGTTGTATGTTAAAGAGGCTCCCCTAGGGGGGGAGCTGTCACCCGCAAGGGTGACTGAGAGGGGATGGAGTTCAGAAAACAGTTGCACAGAAAAACCCCTCTCCGCCTCGACAAGCTCGGCACCTCTCCCCGAGGAGAGGCTCGGTCTGCCGATGCACGTCATATGAGAGGCTCTTTAAGATAGGCTCTATTTTTGTTCTAAAATATTTTTTATCAACACCCTTAGGAGGTATCCCCATGCAAGCAAAATCTAAAAAACTAATCTTCATCACCATTCTCCTCACAGGCTGCATCATCACCGGCCTTATAAGCAACAACGACAAAGAAAAACCGCTTGCAGGCAGCAGTTTATTGCAGTCCGCGCAAGGTGCGGTCGCATCCAAAGCAGCGCAGACAAAAACAGTGCGCGTGCAGGTGAGCGGCGCCGTGCTGGAGCCGGGAATTTACGATGTGCCTGCCAACTGCAGGGTGGAAGAAGCCATTGCTACTGCTGGCGGTCTGACGGAAAATGCCGACAGCGAACGTGTCAATCTGGTGCGTAAGGTGCGCGACGGTATGCAGATACGAGTACCGGTGCAGAAGGCTGCACGGACAAGCAGCACGCAGAGGAAAAACGCTCAGGCAAAGTCCGGTTTAGGTGAGAGTGCGTCAGGAAAGTACGGCAGTGCTAAAGCAGGCTCAGGCAAGAAAAATAACCAGATGCCAAGAGTACGTATCAACAGCGCGAGCGCAAGCGAGCTGCAGCAGCTGCCCGGTATCGGCCCGGCGTTGGCGAGCGCATTGTGGAAACAAGAAACAGCGGGCGTTTCAGTAGCGTGGAGGATTTGCTGCGTGTGCCGGGAATAGGCAAAGCCAAGCTGGCAAAGCTGCGTAATTATGTGGAGGTAGATTAGTGCCGCAGAAAACAAGTTATCTACGATTATTTTTACCGTTCATGCTGCTTTGTATATTATTCTTTCGTCTGCTTACCGTGCCGCCGTCAGCCGAGCAGCAGCTTGCTGCCTGTTTCGGACGGCAGGTTGTAGTGCAGGGTGCGGTGGAACCTTTGAGCGTGCACCGGCAGGAAGGTTTTAGCAGTGCGATTCTACGTTGTCAAAAGGTTTATAGCGATATGGAGCTTGCTTACAGCGGTCGTTTGCGCGTGAGCGTGAAGGGCGAGCTGCCGCAGGCAGGCTGTGTGGTACTCAAGGGGACGCTGGAGCAGTTGGACAGCCTGCGTAACCCCGGAGGCTTTGACGCTGCAAGCTATAACAGAGTACAGGAGCTGGGCGGACGTTTACGCAAGGCGCAGCTGCTAAAGACTGAGCCGCAGGTTTTGTGGTGGCAGCGCTTTGCCTTGTGGAACAAAAAGCTGAGCGAACGCATAGAGGCAGCAGCCGGCTCTGAATATGGGGCGCTGCTGAGCGGCATGGTGCTTGGCGGCAGCAGCAGGCTGGACGAAGAAACGCGCGAGCTGTTTACGGATAACGGATTGGCACATCTTCTTTCTGTTTCGGGCACGCATATTGTGCTGCTCACAGGCCTGCTGCTTGCTTTGCTGCAGTGGGTACCGCTGCCCTGGCGTAAGGTTATTGTTATCATTTTGCTGGCTGCCTATGCTTTGCTCTGCGGCTTGCGTCCTCCGGTGCTGCGAGCACTGGCTATGAGCAGCGTTCTGCTGCTTGGCGGCAGCGGTGCGGAGCGCGGACGCTTGCTGTGCCTGGTGGCGTCACTGCTGTTGTGTCTGCAGCCGTTATGGTTGGCCGATATCGGTTTTCAGTTATCGTTCGGGGCGGCGGCCGGTCTTTTGTGGCTGCTGCCTGCATGCCAAAGGCTGCTGCCGCAGGCCTTGCCTGCGCCGATAGGCGAGGCGGCAGCAGTTTCGTTGGCAGCACAGTTGGCTGTGCTGCCGCTGGAGGTTTATTATTTTCATCAAATTTCGCTGATTGCGTTGGTAAGCAATGTTGTGTTGGTGCCACTGCTGGAAATCGCGGCGCAGTTGGCACTTGTAGGAGCGTTGTTGCCCTTGTGCGGCGATTATCTGCTGCAGCTTGCTGCCTGGCTTGCGGCGCAGGTGCTGACGCAGGCGCGTTTTTTTGCTGAATTGCCGTATAGCACGGTGGTTATCGGCAAGCTGCCTGCTTATTGCTTTGTAATCTATTATACAGCGCTCTTTATGTGGGCGGATTTCCCCTGGCTGCAATTTTTGAGTAATAGGGAAAGGCGCTGTATCCTGCTTTTGCATGCCTTGCTGCTTGCCGGGACGCTTGCTTATCAGCAGTATTGCACGCTGCCGTTAGCCTGCTATTTTCTGGATGTGGGACAGGGTGACTGTGCTGTTATCGTCACGCCGTCGCAGCGAGTGGCAATTATTGATACCGGCGGCTTAAAAAATCTTTCGACTGCAACGCGCGTGATAACACCATTTCTGCGCTATCTTGGCAAGCGTGAGGCGGATATCCTGCTTTTAAGCCATTATGATTTTGACCATGTCGGTGCTACGGCGGATTTATTGCGACAGCTGCGGGTAAAAAAGCTGCTCCTGCCCAATGAAGCACTTACAGAGGAAAGCCAAAGGGTGCAGCAGGAAATTTTGGCGCAGGCCGGCAGGACGCAGGTGCATGTGGTGCAGAGCGGTGAACGCTATACGTTGGATGATAATGCAGAGCTTGTTTTGGTTGATGTGCCGCAGCAGGCCGTGCCGGGAAACGAAGCCAGCACGCTGGCGGCGCTGCACAGCGCGCAGGGCAGCGTGCTGTTTACAGGCGACATGGGGGAAGAACGCGAGCGAGGGCTGCAGCTGCAGCAGTACGCTGTGCTGAAGGCAGGACACCACGGTTCGCATTACAGCAGCAGTATGGAATTTCTGGAGCAGGTGCGCCCTAAGCTGACGGTAATTTCCTGCGGGCGCGGCAACCGCTATGGCCATCCGCATCAGGAAACGCTGGAGCGTTTGCAGGCCATAGGCAGCAATGTTGTCAGAACGGATGAGCTGGGGTGCATTAAAGTTGTTTTTGACGCAGAGGGAATAAAATGCTATGGCTACGCTGATTTACAGTGAAGCTGTTGTCAAAATATAACTCATAAGTTATAATTAAAGGAGAGAAATTATGTACAAAATATATTTTTATCGTGATAAGCGTGGCAGACAGCCTGTATATGATTATTTAATGGGGCTTGCTTCGCGAAAAGATAAGAACAGCAGAATCAAATTGAATAAGCATAATGACTATATGCAGGCATTAGCTAGATTTGGTCTGCAATTAGGTGAGCCTTATATTAAGCATATACAGGATAACATTTGGGAGTTGCGGCCTTTGCGTGATAGAAGTTTATTTGCGGTATGGGAAAATAATAGTTTTGTAATGTTGCATTGCTTTATGAAAAAAACGCAGAAAACGCCTAAAACCGAAATTGCTCAGGCTTTGCGTGAATGGGAAGATTTCAAATTAAGGAGTGAGGAAAGTGAAGAATAGTGCAGTAGGCTATGAATGGCAGGATGTCAGAAAGAATATCTTTACACCGGAAGAAATTTCTGCAAGTGATTTGCGCGTTGCCTTAATAGGTGAACTGATTAAAGCACGTCAGGATAAGGGAATAACCCAAAAGCAATTGGAGCTTTTGAGCGGAGTAAAGCAGCCTGTAATTGCCAGAATGGAAAACGGTACATCTATTCCTAAAATAAGTACAATCTTAAAAATACTTGCACCTTTAGGCAAGACTTTAGCTATTGTACCGTTAGAAAAATAATAAGAGGGAATACAGATGGATATTAAACCGGAAAACCTGATTTCACTATTACAACAGCATAAACCACTGCCGCAGGTGCAGGTACTGCTTTTGTGCGGCGAGGAGGATTACTACCGCAACAGCATTATTGCCGCGCTGCCGGAATATGTTTTTGGCGATACACCGGAGGCTGACCGCGAAATAACGGTCTTTGACAAGGACACCAATTTATCCGGACTGCAGGCAGCCGTCAACAGCTATCCCTTCTTCTGCGGCAAATCGCTGATTTTCCTGAAGGACGAAAAGCTGTGGGCAGCAAAGCCTGCCAAAGCAAACAGTGCTGCGGATGCGCAGGATGATACCGATTCCAAGAAAATGGAGCAGCTGGCGGCGATAGTCAGCGACGTACCGGATTATTGCCTGCTTGTAATCAGCAGTAAGAAAATGGATAAGCGGACCAAGCTGTATAAGCAGCTTAAAGCAAGTGCGCTGATTTGTCCGTGCGAGCGCATTAAGGAAAGAGATCTTGATGACTGGCTGTATGCGCAGGCAGCAGTATACGGCGCGCATTTTACCAGAGATGCGTTGGCGGCTATCAGCGAATATATTGAGCCCGTGAAGGAAGAAATTCCCTTGGATTTGCTGCAGCAGGAAATCGGCAAGCTGGCGATTTATGCCGCAGGACGCAGAGAATGGACGGAAGAGGATGTGCTGAATGTTTTTGCACTGCTGCCAAACGCTTCATCTTTTGCGCTGACCAATTATATTATGGCAGGCAAGCTGAAGCAGTGCCTGGAGCTGTTGGCGAGCGAACGCAAGCACGGAACCTATATCCTGCCGCTCAGTGCAACCGTAGCTTTTAAATTGCGTCAGGTGCTGCGTTATCTGGAGCTGAAGCGCAGAGGCTACGACCAGAAGGGCATTATGGATGAGCTGGGGATGCGCAGCCCATATGCCTACAGATTTTTGGAGCGCGACAGCAGGCGCTTTGATGAAAAGCGTCTGACGGAAGCTTTGCTGGGACTATCTGATATGAATATCAAACTGCGTCAGGGCGGACGTGGCTACGAAAAGCTGGAGGAAATTCTTGTCCGCCTGCTTGCATGATATCTTATCCTCAGAAATTAAAGCTGGACAAAAGCACTTAATATCTGCTATAATAATAAAACAGTCAACGAGGACTTTTTTGAGTAAGGAAGTAGTGTGTCCATGCTTAAAAAGGTCCTTTTTCGTTTATCTTGCAGAAAATATGTAGGGAGCATTTTTCTGCAGCATGATAATTAGGGAGTATTGAGAAAGGAGGCAGCCTTATGGCTGCACTGATCATGAACAACAAAGATTTACTGTATGTAATTAAACCCGAAGAACAAAACGAAAGTACTCTGCGTGAGCTTCTGACTCTGCATCCGGAGATTCAGTTTGTATCTCTGATGGGTGTGGATTTTGCCGGTAATGATACCGACGAAAAAATTCCGATGAAGATTTTCCTCGAGGATATCGATGGCTTTTTGGCAGGCAGCGCAGCACAGACTGACGGCTCCTCCGTTGTGCTGACCGGTATCGCTACTCTGAACGATGCCCGCGTTGATATGAAGGTTGATAAAACCGTTAACTGGTTTGTTGATTATAACTATGAGCATTTTGATGCAGAAAGCGGCCGCATGATCGGTACTCTGCGCATTCCCTGCTATCTGATTCATAACGGAAATCATGTTGATTCCCGCTCTATTTTGAATGATACTCTGGCTTATGTAGAAAAAGAAATCATGGATTTGTTTGCTAAGCATCCGGTAATTGCCGGTCTGGAGCATGTAAATCCTGCTGAGATTGAAAAGTTGCTCTTCACCAGTGCTACCGAGCTGGAATTTTGGGTAAAAACTCCGCGTGAGGACGCACCGCTGGAGGCTCTGAGCTCTTCTCAGGTAATGCAGGAGCAATATTGGCAGCGTACCCGCGGCAACGTGCGTACTGCATTGGAGCAGACTATTCAGACTTTGGAGCTGTACGGCCTGGAGCCTGAAATGGGTCATAAGGAATGTGGCGGCGTTAAAGGTCAGATTGACGGCGCAGGCCATATGACTCACGTTATGGAGCAGCTGGAGGTTGACTGGAAATTCAGCAGCGGCGTACAGACTGCAGATAACGAGCTTTTGGCACGTATCATCGTTAAAGAAGTTTTCCGTATGAACGGGCTGGAGGTTTCCTTCCAGGCTAAACCGATTCCCGGTGTTGCAGGCAGCGGTGAGCATACGCATGTGGGCATTGCCGCAAAAATGAAAAACGGCAAGATTGTCAACCTGTTCTCGCCGAAGGATATGCATGAGGACTTCCTGTCCGCTATCGGCTACGGCGCTCTCATGGGCCTTTTGAAAAACTACGAGGTAACCAATCCGTTTATCTCCTGCACCATTGACTCTCTGAACCGTCTGAAACCCGGCTTTGAAGCTCCTGTCTGCATCGTTACCAGCCTTGGCCTGAGCCCGGATAACCCGTCCCGTAACAGAACCATTCTTGCAGGCCTGATCCGCGATCTGGACAACGATAAGGCTACCCGTATCGAAATGCGTTCTCCGAACCCGTACACCAATACCTACATCGCCATTGCAGCCTTCTACCTGTCCTGCCTCGACGGCATTAAGGCTTGCGTAGAATCCGGCAAGGACCTGAAGGCTTTGGAAAAGGAGATTTCCAAGAAGGCCGGCGAAGAGGGCTTCTATCTGGATACAGACCGTCAATACCGCACTGAGGAAGACGTGTTTGAAGATTTCACTGCGGAAGAACGCAGCAAGCTGTTCGGTGAACCGCCTGCTACCGTTTGGGAAAACCTCTGCGCCTTTGAAAAATATCCGGAAAAGGTTGCAGTTCTCACCCAAGGCAATATTCTGAAGAAGGAATATATCGACTCCTTCATGCAGGGTGCGCTGATTCGCTGGAAAACCGAGCTTTTGACTCGTCTGATTCCGGAAAATTATCAGGCTGTTATCGATATGAAGCGCTTGCACAACCAGGAAACCTGCACAGACTGCGACCTGGCAATGTGGCGTAAAATCCAGAACCTGCGTGCTAAGCTGGCTAAGGATTCCTTCGAAGAGAAGAGCATCTTCACCGCTATCCGCAGAGCTGTTGCCGAAGGCGACTACGATACTGTTTCCAAGCTTAAAGTTGAGATGGGAGCAACTATGGAAGAGCTCAAGACTCTGTATCACGATTACAAGCAAAATATTATCGATTAATTTATATGCTTCTTGCATGGCTGCTGTACTCAAAGTGCGGCAGCCATTTTGTTTCGCGCTTATACCAAAGTGCGATTATTGAAAAAATTATCCCTAAAACTTTCCTTTCAGCTTATTTTTTTGCATGAAACTGTTGAGTTAAGCGCTGTTTTGTGGTAAAATATCAAAGATATATTGACAGTAATATTTTCTGCTGTCCGAAGAAAGGCGATGATAGCTGTGGAGCAGGTCAAGGATGTTCCTGCCTATATTCGCCAGATGTACACAGATAATAATTTTATGACTCAATTCGGTGTGCATATTGGTGAGATAAAGTGTGGCAGTGCTGAAGTCAGCATTGACGTTGATCCGGCGAAGCATTTTAATCATCGTGACATATGTCACGGCGGAGTGATGTTGGCCTTGGCAGACTCCGTTCTGGGTGTTACCGGTGCAAGCGTGGGCGCTGTAGTGGCAACTCTTAATTTCAGCATGAATTTTATCAAAGGTGTCCATGAGCCGACTACCTTAACGGTACGAAGCCATATCAAGCATTCCGGACATTCTACGATGGTTATAGAGGCTGAAATGACTGACAGCAAAGAGCATTTAATTGGGACGATTTTAACAACGATGTTTGTCGTCGACAGATTTAAAGAGATACCCGCCAAATGGTGAGCTTACCTGAGTTTATTTGGAAGGGAAATGACGCGGAAGACCGCTTGATATCAAGGAGGATATGATGGATTTTGCATTAAACGAGGAACAATTAGAATTACAGGAAATGGTAAGGGAGTTTGTTGAAAAAGAAATTACCCCTTACGCTGCTGAAATGGATGCAGAAAACCATATGCGTGACGGCCTGATTGACAAGGCTAACGAAATGGGCTTGCTGAACGTTATTGTTCCAGAAGAATTAGATGGCCCCGGCTTAGACAGTATTTCTGTTGCTACCATTTATGAAGAGCTGGGCAAGGGCTGCGCAGGTGTTGCAACCTCTTTGGCTGCCAACAGCCTGGCAACTGTACCTGTTCTGCTGGCAGGCACCGACGAACAAAAGAAAATGTATTGCGATATCCTGAACAACGGCGGTCTGGCTGCTTTCGCACTGACCGAACCCGGTGCAGGCAGTGATGCAGGCGGCGTTTCTACCCGCGCTGTACGCAACAAGGAAGAAGGTACCTACACTCTGAACGGTACCAAAATGTTCATCACCAACGGTGGTCTGGCAGAAATCTTCCTGGTTTTCGCTAACACCCGTAAAACCGGCGGTATCCGTGGTTTGACTGCTTTCATCGTTCCGAAAGACACCCCGGGCTTCTCCGTTGGCAAGAAAGAAAACAAAATGGGCATCCGTCCTTCCAATACTACCGAGCTGGTTCTGCAAGACGTTGTTATCCCTGAGTCCTATCGCGTAGGCCGCGAAGGCGAAGGCTTCCGTATTGCTATGAACACCTTAGACAGCGCTCGTCCGTTCGTTGGCGCTGTTTCCGTAGGTATCGCTCAGGCTGCTCTGGATTGCGCTGTTAAATATGCTAAAGAGCGCCGTCAGTTCGGCCAACCGATTGCTTCCTTCCAAATGGTTCAAGGCATGCTGGCTGACATGGCTATGAAGGTTGAAACTGCTCGCCTCATGGTTCAAAAGGCTTGCTGGATGCGTGACCAGGGCATGGAATTCTCCAAAGAAGCTGCTATGGCTAAATGCTATGCTGCTGATACCGCTATGCAGGTAACTACCGACGCTGTTCAGGTAATGGGCGGCTACGGCTACACTAAAGAGTATCCTGTAGAGAAGATGATGCGTGACGCTAAAATCATGCAAATCTACGAAGGCACCAACCAAATTCAACGTCTGGTTATTGCCAACAAGCTGTTATACTAATAGCTATCATAACAAAGATAATTTTATTGAGAGCTGCTGCACTTTTGTGTGGCAGCTCTTTGTTGTTTTTATTCGTGACAATGGTTTACACGTATGCTAAAATATAAGGATAAAGAGCTTTTAAAGCATAATAAAAAGCAGAATCTTTGCCACAAATCATTTTGCTGAGAATTGGGGGGCAAATAAATTGTTAGCTGATAATTTAAAGCAGGTTCAGGAGCAGATAGCGTCTGCTTTGGACCTGCGTAAAAATAAAGAGCTGCTCACAGGAGATAAGGTAACGCTGGTGGCGGTGACGAAAAATCATCCGCCCGAAATTATTACAGATATCGAAGCCTTGGGCATTGCCAACGTAGGCGAAAACCGCGTGCAGGAGGCTAAGCATAAGCAGGAGGCCTTGGGCAAACACGGCTACTGGCATCTTATCGGTCATTTGCAGACGAATAAGGCGCGCCAGGCTGTTGCCTTGTTTGATCTTATCGAATCGGTTGACAGTGAGCATTTGCTGGCTGCGGTTGATAAGGAGGCAGAACGCATCGGCAAGGTGCAGGATATTCTTTTGCAGCTGAATATTGCCCATGAGGAGCAAAAGTCCGGCTTAGACAAGGAGGATTATCTGGCGCTGCTGCCGAAGCTGCCGGAATATAAGCATGTACGTCTGCGCGGGCTGATGGTAATTGCCCAAAAATGCGAGGATATTGAGCAGACAAGACCTGTATTTGCGGCAGGCTACCGTGCGTTCGCCCGCTTAAAGCAGCAGTATCCGCAGGCAGATATTTTGTCTATGGGTATGAGCAACGATTACACAGTTGCAATAGAAGAAGGTGCCAATATTGTGCGTGTGGGCACAGCCTTGTTCGGACAGCGTGATTATAGTCTGAAATTTTAAGACATAGATAAGGTTGGTGACGTAATGAATATTATTGATAAAATCATGAATGCATTAAGTCTTTATGACGAGGAAGAAATCATCGAGGAAGAAGTAGAGCAAAAGCCTGCCAAGACCGAGCAGGAGCCGGCTAAACCCAAGAAGCGTTTCTTCGGCAGCAAGGAGCCTGCTGCTGCAGCACCGGCAGAGGAGCCTAAGCGTGAACGCAAATCCATTTTGAACTTTAAGGGTTCGGCAGCAAAGCCGGAGCCAGTTAAAAATGAAAAAATGGGCAGCAAAACCATTAACCTGCCTATTGCCGACAAGCTTATGACAGTTGTACTGCTGGAGCCTGTCGATTTCAATGATTCTCCTAAGATTGCCGATTATCTGCGTGATAATCAGGCTGTGGTTGTTAATTACGATAAGACAGATAATGTTGTTGCCAAGCGTATGACCGATTTTATCAGCGGTACTGTTTATGCTATCGGCGGCAGCATGAAAAAGCTGGGCCGCAATATTGTTATCTGTGCCCCGAAAAACGTAGATATAGATGCGGGCGAAGAGCACGAGCTTGACGAGAGGGGAAATAATCCATGGGACAAATAGCAGTAAAGAAGATTGCATTTATCGGCGGCGGCGCTATGGCCAAAGCTATTATCAAGGGAATTATCGGCGGCGGCCTGATTGCGCCAGAAATGATTACCGTAGGCGAGCCGACTGAGGCACATGCGCGCAGTCTGCATGAAGCCTTTGGCGTAAATGTTACTACGGATAATAAAGAGGCAGTAAAGGATGCTGACCTGGTAATCTTTGCCGTTAAGCCTCAAGTTGCACCGGTGGCACTGGTGCCCGAGCTGATGGCTGCCATGAAAAAGGAGGCCTGGGTGCTTTCTATCATGGGCAGCGTTACGCTTGCGCAGCTGCATGCCTATGCTCCGGGGTTCCCGGTAGTCCGCACGATGCCGAACACGCCGCTGGCAGCAGGCGCCGGCATGACTGCCATCTGCTGCGATGAGGCCGTAACCGAGCCGATGAAGCAGACTGCGGCAGCAATTTTCAGCAGCTGCGGCGAAATAGAATTTGTAGATGAGAAAGCATTACAGGCGATTACCGCTATTTCCGGCTGCGGACCGGGATATTGCTTTGTGATTATCGATGCACTGGCTGACGCAGGCGTGCGTGCCGGTCTGCCGCGTGCGCTGGCTATCAAGCTGGCTGCACAGACAATGGCAGGCAGCGGCAAGCTGTGCGTAGAAAGCGGCCTGCATCCGGCACAGCTGCGCGACCAGGTAACAAGTCCCGGCGGCACGACTATTGCAGGCATCCATGCTTTGGAAAACCATGGCGTGCGCGGTGCTTTTTATGATGCGGTACAGGCAGTGCTGCAAAGAGATAAGGAATTACAGGGGAAATAATTTATGGCAGACAGAGAAAAAATTCTGCGTTACTTTAAAGCCGGCGGTGATGAACAGCTGGCGGCCAAGCTGCTGGATTTGGCCGAGGGCGCCAATAAATCACGCAAGTTCCGTGTGAGCGAGTTTCTTGATCCTCATGCCTATAACGTTGCGGAAATCATTGCGGCGAACTACGAAAATGTGCGTCTGGAAAGCGACGGCGGCTTCAGTAATGCCGAAAGGGTGAAGGCTGCCTTTGTTGCCGATGATTTTTACGGTCAGCCGGATTTCGGTATGGCCTATTTCCTGGCGGCCTGGGATAAGCGCTATTATGATTTGTCGCACCGCGATATCCTGGGTGCGTTTATGGGCACAGGCTGCAAGCGCGAGGCCTTGGGTGATATTGTTTTTGTGCCTGAGGGCGCGCAGTTCGTAGTAGAAAAATCACTGGTGAATTATCTTACCGGCAATCTGACGCAAATCGGTTCCGCGCCGGTAACGCTTACGGAAATTCCCCGCGAGGAATTGCTGCAGAAGGAAGAAAAGGTTAAGCTGATTAACGCTACAGTTGCTGATTTGCGTCTGGATGCCGTGGCAGCGGCAGGCTATGGCGTAAGCCGCAGCCGTATGGCGGATGAAATCAAAAGCCTGAATGTCAAGGTAAACTGGAAAGAGGCCAAGAAGGCGGCACAGCCGGTGAACGAGGGCGATGTAATTTCCTTCCGCGGCCGTGGACGAGTAGAGATTGAGGAAATCCGCGGCACTACTAAAAAAGGACGCATCAGCGTAACGCTGAAGCGTTATATCTAGGAGGATAAACCATGCTTAATCCGGAGGATTTAAAGAAAAAAACTTTTACCAAGGGTTTTCGTGGCTATGAGGTAGAAGAGGTAGACAAGTTTCTTGCCAAGCTGATTAAGGAATACGAATACCTTTATCTGGATAACCTGGAGCAGAAGGAAACTATCGAACGCGTCAGCTCCAAGCTGGAATATTATCAGCAGATGGAGGCTACCATGCAGAGCACTCTGGCTGTGGCGCAGGAAACTGCTGACGAGGTGAAGAACGCCAGCGAAAAGAAGGCGGCGCTGCTGGAGAAGGAAACGGCAGTGAAGTGCGAGCAGCAGCTGAGCGAAGCGAAGGCTGCGGCGCAGAAGCTGCACGACGATACTATGGCGCATGCCGAGGATTTGTATAATCAGACAAAGAACAAAACCGATAACATGCTGCAGGCAGCGATGGCTGAATGCAACAAGCTGCGTGAAGAAGCCAAGTCCTATGCCGAAAAGCTGCGCAGCAGTGCCGAGGTAGATGCAGATAAGCTGCGTATTACTACCGAGGATGTCTGCAAAAAACGCGCTAACAGTGCTGCCAGCGAGGCTAACAAGCTGCTGGAGGATGCTCGCAGCGAAGCCGGCAGAATGATGCTGGATGCAAATACTAAATATCGTAAACTGGTGGGGGATGCAGAGGAACGCAGCCGTAAAATTATTTTTGAGGCTGATGCCAAGGCTGCTATGGCCGAACAGGCTTATAACGAGCAGGTGAAAAAGGCGGCGCTGCATCGTAAAAATATGCTGCATCTGTTGGAAACGCAGGTTGAGCTGCTCAAAAACTATGCCAGTCATAACGAAGAATAGTCGGAGGCTGAATGATGATTATCTTAGTGAGGCATGGTGAAGCAACGCATCATACGCAAAGATTGACCGGCGGCTGGACGGATTCACAGCTGACCGAAAAGGGAAGGTCGCAAATAAAGGCAGCTGCAGTAAAGCTGGCGAAGGATTTTGCCGGACGTAATTGCAAGCTGCGTATTCTGGCAAGTGATTTGCAGCGTGCTTCCGCATCGGCGCAGATTATTGCCGAGGAGCTTGGCTTTAAGGGCGAAATAGAGCATTGCCGTTTCCTGAGGGAAAAGAATAACGGCATTGCTGCCGGCATGACCGAGGAAGAGGCCAAGAAGCATTTTTGCAAGCCTGCTTCCGAGCAGGAGCTGGATCACCGCAACTATCCCGGCGGTGAAACGCGCAATGAATTTTATCGCCGTAATGTACACGGCTTGTGGCATTGTGCGGATGTCGACAAGGAAAATCTGCTGATTGTTGCGCATAAGGGCACGATTCAGAATATTATTTTCCGTTGGCTGGGAATGGATATGCAGCAGGTGGCGGCGTTTAACTTTTCGGTTGATGTGCAGCCTGCCAGCGTAACTGTTCTGGGGATTAACAAATGGCATGAGCATGCTGTTTTCCGCTTGAATGACGTAAGTCATCTGACGCAGGGAAAGGGCTTTGGCGTGTTTGAGTTTAAGTACGAGAAGTGAATAAGGCTGTGAATGACCGCTTGGGTGCTTTGAGGAAAAGCGCTTAAGCGGTTGTTTTTTGTCTCTCACTATACTAATGGTTTTTTTGTCGTTTTATTCACCCCCCTAACGCAAAAAAATAAGCAGGACAAATTTGAAGATAGTTTATCCTGCTTGCGTTTATCATATAATTTATCTGAGTAATACGGCAGATAAATAATTGGTTGGGTAGTTACTTAACTTAATTTTGTCAACAATAATGCCAGATTGCTGAGATAATTCTCGCGAATACAGTACTCCACCAGATCATGATCTGTTCACTTGCTCTGCATATTTCAGAAGATAAAAAATGCGTAAAGCATCAAAACTTGGTACAATAGAAGTGAAACAAACAATCAACCAAGTATGAGAGATTCATGTCTAAACTCCTAGCACAGATGCAGCAACTTTTGCAGACTGCTTGATATATTTTATTTCTTAAAATATCCTTTTTTCAACAATAAAAATGCTCCGCTTACTCTTTTTTTAGGGTAGGCGGAGCATTTTATTATTTACTGTTGAGTTCTATTGCCAAAAGTTTGATTTGTTCCTGTGCTTCTTCTTCCGTCTGGTGCATCGAAAGAATGACCGGTGCCTTAGACCAGTTAACGAAAGCCATCACATAATAATAATCTTTGTATTTGCCATCAGCAGAAAAATACCAATCACCAACATCATATACCAGATTAGTAATTGTATCGCTGTTGATGTAATCCGGCAAACGGTTCATATAATCCCAATGGTTATCATAATAATTTTCTTCCGTGCAATTATCTCCCAGTGAATGATTTGAAACAGCAAAGTCAGATGGCCAATTAGGTGCTGTAAAAGTTCTGATAAACATTATTCATTCTCCTTCCGATGTTTTCTTCTGAAATTCCAAGGCTTTTCAATTTTTTCCTGTGCCCATAAGCCTTTATGGCAGCGCTTTGCTGCTGCCTCAAATTTATCGTATATTTCGCATTTATCGAAGTTCATGTGGTAATGCAGTGCCATGCCTTCCCTAAGCATTTCGGCGCTCACATCCTTTTCTTCGCAATATACAAAAGCAACTTCGCGGTTATACTTATCAATACACTTAACTTTCAAGCGGACTGTGCCTTGGCGTAACAGTTCGCTTAGTTTTTTTGTTGCTTCCGTGCCAAAGGGCTGCTCTCTTTCCGGTGCATCTATCATAGCAAGGCGGATGCGGTGGGTTTCTCCTGTTATATCGCGTACATGGATGGTATCACCATCTATAATGCGTACCACATTTGCTGTATAGGTGCTGGCAGGCCTCGCTTGGGCGCTGACTATGGAGGCTATGCCGATAAGACCAAGGGCAAAGAGAAGAAAGAGAGTATAGGTAATTATTTTATAGCGCATATTATTTTCCTTTTCTATAAAGATGGGCTGCCGTACTGCTAGGTACGACAGCCCCTGTGCCATATGATTAGTTCTTAGTATATTTTTGCTTGTATATACTATTTACTGCTGTACATATGGAAATTGCATCACAAGTCTTTCCTGCAATACACGGGTTAAGGTGTCGATATTGGCACTCAGCTTTTCAATTCTGCCTTCCATACGGACCAGAAGATACGAGCTGACGAGCATGGGGAAACCATAATCCGCAGCAGCGGAGAGAAGTCTGTCAAATTCCATGAGGATCACTCCTTAGTGCTTTTTACGCCAAAACTTGGACGTTACGATTGACCACACGAGCTTCAACAGCCTGAACCAGGTCACCGCCGATGGTGTTGAAAACGTTGGCTGCGACGATTTTTTTGCATGGCTGCGTCGGTTTCGGCTTTGGAGAGGTTTTCTTTGGGGTTGGAGATGGTGATGATTTTGCTGCTGCCTGCAGCGTTTTTAAAGACGAGTTGTAAAGATTTTTCCATGGTTGATTGCTCCTTTGTGTCATGTTGATACAACCCTCAGTCAAAATCACTAGCGTGATTTTGCCAGCTCCCTTTCAGGGAGCATATATGGGTTAGTGGTGGTTTTAAGAATTACGTTTCGCAAGTAGGTTATATCTCCCCTGAAAGGGGAGGTGGCTACGAGCGTAGCGAGTAGACGGAAGGGTTGTGAAAGATAAAAATTCGGTAGAAGATAGCCTCTCCTTGGGGAGACAAGGTGAATTGCCCGCAGGGCAAGAGAGGGCGCCCTGGGGCGGGTGCCGAGCTTGTCGAGGCGGAGAGGGGTTCTGCCTAAAGCAACGTTGCTTTCAGTCCCCTCTCAGTCACCCTATCGGGTGACAGCTCCCCCCGAGGGGAGCCTTTTTTTACGCTTCCGCCAGCTCACTCTTCTCGCTCAGCTCAATATCCTTATAAGGCTTCTCCATCAGACCGCCGAGGGCAGTGCCTGCCTCGTACACCTTGTCCAGTGCAGCGTCGCTCTTGATGCCGTTGAAGTTTTTCGCCTTATACTTAGTAGTGCCGTCGGAACCGGTGCCATCCTCAACGTTGATTACCAGAGTGCGTTTCAAAATTTCCTGATTGATTTCTGCCATAGATTAAAACTCCTTTCGATGATGAAAAAATGATGGGTATGAAGATAGGCTCCCCTAGGGGGGACAAGGTGAATTGCCCGCAGGGCAAGAGAGGGCGCCCTGGGGCGGCTGTCGCCGTAGGCGACTGAGAGGGGACTGCTGTCATTATGCTTAGCAATTAAACCCCTCTCCGTCATCGCTTCGCGATGCCACCTCTCCCCAAGGAGAGGCTTTTTTGTCGGCGCTAGGCGTTGTGCCCTTACGCTGCCAGCAGCTCAGGCTGCTCCGCCTTGGGTTCATGCGGCTGCAGCAGCTTGTCCCTGAGCATACTGTGCAAATACGCCAAAGCTTTTTTTCGCAGCAGCACGCCTCCCGGGCGCAGGGCCCTCGTTTCCGGCATGCCTTTGAGCATGTACAAATCCCAGCGCATATCGGGATCACCTTGACCGGGACCGTATTGGTCGCGACTGGCTGCTTCGGCATGAGTCAGAACTGTATCATTATTGATTTCCAGCTCCAGCTCATGACACAGGATAGCGACAACCATCGCCATCTGTTCAACCTGCAGCATTGTCGGTGGATATGCGCCAAACACAGGATTGCATTTGTAGGCAAGGATTGCATCCTTAGCGCAACAGAGAGTGACGCCAATGGAGCGACTGTTGCGACGCCAGGTGTGCGACTTATATTCGCGCAGCATATTGCAGGTGAGGTAAAGCTCGCCCTGTTCGCCGATGTTGATGTGGTAATCATCAAAAACCTGGTCGTAGGTTCCTGCCGTCCAATGCAGATAGATGTGAGTGATACCGCCTTTGGCATTTCTAGCCAAGATTCGCAGCTGTTCATGATTAATTCTGCGGGGATTTGTTACAAGCATATATCAAAAAGCTCCTTTGTATTTTTTCTCCCATGCGCCTACTTGTATATCCGGATTCTGCTTTCGGCAAGAGGCGGGAGTGTGTTGTTTTTGCCTCTCACTATACTAATGGCTTTTTTTGCGATTTTTTCACCCCCTCAGTAAAAAATTTTTAAAAAATATTTTTCTAAAAAAATTTGCACAGGGGGGTGAAAATTTTAGCATTTTTAGCCATTAGTATAATGAGTTTTCTTTTTTCTCTCTTTCTTTTTTATAATTTTTTCTTTCTGTCTTTATTTCTTTTGGCTGTGATAAAAACTACTAGCGTAAGCTAGTAGTAACCTTGTTCTTTAGAGTACTACCTAGAGGATAGACGTAAAGTACGGTAGAAGTAGAGCGTAGGTGCAGCCCAAGTCTATACTGTACCCATAGTACTTGACAGTCCAAAAGAGAGATTTTCCAAAGTCTTGACACTGAAAAAAGGAGGTTTCCTAAATCCTTGACAATAAAAAAAGAGATTTTCCCAAATCTTGACAAAAAGAAAAAGCTGAATCCATGTTCCTTGACAAAAGAAAAGGTTGAATCCCATTTACTTGACATTGCTCTTTTTTTGGACAGTTTGCAAGAGAGAGTCGAATTTTACTTTGTACACTTGGTTCTGGTGAAACCTAGTTTTTGGACAGTTCTCTTTTGGTGAAACCCCAAAAACTGGACACTCTTGTTTTTACATCCGCACAGTAAAAAAGCGTCCTGCCCATAGTAGGGCAGAACGCTTAGCGGATTAAGCAATTATTGCTTTTAATTTTTTTAGACCGTTAGCACGATGCTTGTAAGCAGTTTTCACACTGCACTTATGCTTATCGCAAAATATTTTGTAATCAACATCCTGCAGAACAAGCTCATTGACAGCAGTAAATTGCTCTTTAGTGAGCTTACGCATCGTATCAGACAATAGCTGATTATGCATCAGCTCGTCAATATCATTCTTCTTGTCAGCAATCTGCGTTTCTTCGCCTTCTTCCTCTGCGTCCAGATAATAACAATCCTTGACAGATTTTCCACGCGTAAACTTATGCAGCAGTCCGTAATGGACATGGTACTGCAATAGTCCTGGCAGATGCCCGAAGTCGCGATCCTTATACTTCTTGATTTGCTCTAAAAAGATTAACCAGGCAGTATTGATTGCGTCCTCGCCCAAGGCTTCACGCACTTCGTAGCGATAGGCCTCTTTGTAGATTAAGGGCTTAAAGGCGTTGCATAATATGTTGATGGCCTCGCGGTCACCATTTTGGGCGCTGTGAACCAGCTCCTTGAATTCTGTGAGAGTGAAGGTTGTTTTTTCCTCCGTGCAGTCCTGCGGTTCGGTGCCTTCCGGCACGCAGCAGATTATTTCTTCGGAGTTTTCCTGCTCAGGGCAGTTTTTTGTTGTTATGTTGTCCAGTTCCTTTCTGTGGCGGTAGTTTTACCGCATATGGCAGAATTCTGTGCTGTACTACATCAAGCTCTTGATGTGCCTATTATAACACAGAAGATTAGCAAGTTTCTTATTTGAGCATAATAATGCGCAAAAACGTTTTGACTAGTCTTTTTGTAATAATCTGTTAGCAAAATAGTAATATTTTGAGGTGACAGTATGAGAAAAAGACTTAGAAATTTGTATTCTGAAGAGCTGGTGGATTCGGATTATTTGCCAGAACTGGTTGAACTGGGAGTGCTTATAGGATCGCATAGAACGGCATCAGGGATAAATCAGGAAGAGTTTGCCAGGATGATTGGGGTGTCGCGACGGACGATGACTAAGATTGAAAATGGCAGGCAGTCTTTGAGTTTTGTTGCTTTTTTGAGAATTGCTGCTGTGCTGGAGATGCGACCGGAGTATTTGCTGCAGGAGCTGACGCGGGTGACGCAGAGGAAGTGGAGTACGAAGGGGGAGGATTGAGAGAGAGGTGGCTTGTTAGAACATAAGTTAAACTGATAATTTAGGTTGAGTGCTTTTGACAGAGCACTATTATTTTTTTATTCGCAGCCAAATGGACATTTGGTTGCGGGGGGAGAAGCGGTGGTATAATAACGTTATAGCTATTCTTAAAATTTTATTAGGATAGGAGAGTGTGTTTATGTATTGTAAAGTTTGTGGAGAGAATCTTAAACCAGATGCTAAATTTTGTAAAAATTGCGGAACGAAAGTAGTAAAAGAGGCGGAAGCTGGTTCTAAGGGTGATATAAAAAATTGTGCTGAACCAATAAATAAAAAAGTAGAAATTGAAGAAACGAAAACTTCAAAAAAGAAAATTATTGTCGGAGTAGTTGTTGCTTTAGCAATTGTTGGAATGATATTTTCTCCTACGAGTAAAGTCACAACTGCTATACCGAAAGAACATAGGGAGTTTTTGGCTAAAATTGGTTTAAAAGTTCCTACTGATGATCAAATTAGCTTTACTGATGAAAATGGAAAATTGCATTACTATAGAATTCCGTACCAAGATGGTGAACAGGGAGATACTATGGTATTCGTTAATAATAAAGGAGCTATTGATAAAGTAAACGTATCCCATAAAGCTGAAAATTGCAATGGGTCATTTGATTTAGTTGAAAATGGAAAGGTGCTTGGTACATATAGTGATAAATTGGCTGAACATAAATTAGCAGATGCCAAGGCTGAACAAGAAGCTAAGGCTAGGGAAGCTCAACAAGCCGCTGAAGCAGCGGAAAGAGAAGCAACAGCGAGAGAATTTGCTAATTATTTAGGATGTACGCCAGAAGAGTATAAGGAACATTTTGGTCCTATGCTTAGTGCTGGATTTGAAAGAGGTAGATTAGAGTCGTGGTATAATGATAGTTCTTCAACTTCAATCAATACATATGGAAAGCGTACACAATATGTTCTGCATTTAGTAGGTCGTGGTAAAAATGGCAATAGAGTTTACGTGAATGTATATGAGTATTCAGATAAACCGGGAAAGTATCAATTTCAAGTTATGAATACTTCTCATGAATAATTTAGCAAGGAGGAATTTAGATGCCTTTTTGGGATACTGATTACAAAAAAGAAATGATAAAAAGTAAGGCTGCAAAGGAAGCTGCCGAAGAAAGAGCAGCTGAGGCTAAACAAAGAGCAGCCGAATATCGGCAAAAGGTTAATGCCGTAATTGTTACGACTGGTGATTTAAAAGAGGATTATGAAATTATTGGTCCCGTATATTTTCAGGTTTCTAACAAAGGGTTATTTAGTAGTACCTTGAGTGATCTTGTCAATAAGTATATTGCTGAAATTGTAGAAATGAAGAACCATGCTTTAATGTCTGAGAGAAGGAGCGATTGGGGGTTCTTATGGGGAGAATATTCTGTCGGTCAGAATGATTTTGAAAAAGCATTTTTTGTTGCTACGCAAGAACTGAAGAAAAGAGCACTAATGCTTGGTGGAGATGCTGTCGTTTGTATGCGTCAGGACATAGACCTTGATACTAATGGATTTCAATATTTTTATTTGCAGATGTATGGAACTGTAGTGAAAAGAATAAATAAGTAAAATTTTCTAGTTCCCCAGCTTTACGCTCACGTAAGGCTGGGGAGATTTTTGTAAAAACAAAAAACATACAACGCAAACTTCACAGTTTGTTCGTTGTATGTTTGATGACAGTATGATAAAATACTATGCAAGACGACCGTGTTGCAGGGTGGCATTGCCAAAATTCTTAGGAATGGAGGTGATGTCTATGGTATATTTCAGTTTTCAGGACTTAATGTCCTTTGGAATTTTTATCGTAGCGTTGCTGACGTTCATTTTTCAGAACCGAAAGTAATAAGACAGTTACGGACATAGAAAAACCACTCCTGAACTTTGACCGGTAACGGAGTGGCTTTTCTACTCTTTTTTCGGGCAACCCACTTTGTTGCGGGTGCATCCAAGAAGCGAGTCCGTAGGACAATGCTGATTGGCTCATGCACGCCATGCGATAGTGCCCCAAGAGGCGTAGCCGATTGGATTGGCACGAACCGCTTAGGCGGTTGTCTTCTTGCCTATAATATAACATAAAGAAGTATTTTTCGCAAGCGAGTGTTTGTGACGTTTTGGTTAAAGACTGAAGTTCAAATAATTTATGTTAACAGAGCAGGATTAAGAATAATTCTGCGACTGGATTGTTAACATATGACTTTAGCGGTAAGAAGTCTGAAGATGTGTATTATAAAATTTTGGCAGTGCAAGGCTCTTCACTCCTTGACTTATCACATTGTCTAATGTATAATATTAGCGTTTATTGATATTTGCTAACGCGATGAAAAAGACAGTAGCTTGCGGCGCAGGTTAAGCGAGCCGGGGGATGGTGCAAGCCCGGACGAAGTAAAGCAGGTGAAAATCACTTTGGAGCGGATGCGGCGAACCTGAGTAGCTGCATACGGGAGCGCCCGATATTGCGCACACGAGTGGCGTGCGGCAAAGGCTGTCGTCATGAGGGTGGTACCACGGAGTACACGTTTTGTTAATGATGCATGATACGTAAGCGTATTAATCGTTGTTAGTCTACAGCTTCGTCCCTTATCTGAGGGACGAAGCTTTTTTATATTGTTAAATTTTTTGTTTAATAAAATTGGAGGTTATTAGTAATGGACTATGGTAAAACACTGAATCTGCCCGAAACAGAGTTCCCTATGCGTGCCGGTCTGCCGCAACGCGAACCTGATTTTCTGAAATTCTGGGAAGAAAACGATATTTATGGCAAAAAGCAGGCTCTGCATGCAGGCCACAAGAAATTTGTTCTGCATGACGGCCCTCCGTATGCAAACGGCAAAATCCACATGGGTCATGCCCTGAACAAAATCTTAAAAGATATCATCATGAAATACAAATATGCTCGCGGCTTCGATACCCCGTATGTTCCCGGCTGGGATACTCACGGCATGCCGATTGAGCACGCTGCTATCAAAGAGCTGGGCCTGAACCGCAATGAGCTGGATCCGCTGACTCTGCGCCGCAAATGCCACGACTTCGCTCTGCAATGGGTTGATATCCAGCGCGAAGACTTCAAACGTCTGGGCGTTCTGGGTGACTGGGAAAACCCGTACATCACTCTGCATCACAGCTTTGAAGCTGAGCAAATCCGTGTATTCGGCACTATGGCTAACAAAGGCTATATCTACAAAGGCAAAAAGACCGTTTACTGGTGCCCGCACTGCGAAACCGCTCTGGCTGAAGCAGAAATCGAATACGGCGAACAAAAAACTCCGACTATCTTCGTAAAAATGCCGCTGGTAAAAGACAACGGCCAAACTCCGGAAGCTGCTAAAGGCAAAAAAGCTTACATGGTAATTTGGACCACCACCCCGTGGACCATGCCTGCCAACGTTGCTGTTGCTCTGAACCCTGCTCTGGAATATGCCTGGGTTGAATGCGAAGGCGAAGTCCTCTTTATGGCTAAAGACCTGCTGGCTCAGGTTGGCGCTGCCTGCCACAAGGACCTCAGCAATATCCTCGGCACTACTCTTGGCAAAGATATGGAATTCGCTGAATGCGTGCATCCGTTCCCTGAATACAACAACCGCCGTTCTCTCGTAGTTATGGCTGACTATGTAACTACCGAAGCAGGTACCGGTTGCGTACATACCGCTCCCGGTCATGGCGATGTCGACTTTGAAACCGGCCTGAAATACAAGCTGCCGATTCTCTGCCCTGTTGATTCCCAGGGCAAGCTGACCGAAGAAGCAGGCGAACGCTTCAAGGGCATGTTCGTATTCGACGCTAATATCCCGGTACTGAAATATCTGGCTGAGCTGAACTGCTTGCTGGGTAAAGAAAACATTAAGCACCAATACGCACACTGCTGGCGCTGCAAAAACCCGATTATCTTCCGCGCTACCTCTCAATGGTTCGCTTCTATCGACGGCTTCCGTGATGAAGCACTGAAATCTATCGACGATGTACAGTGGATTCCTTCCTGGGGCCAACAACGTATCCATAACATGGTAAGCGACCGTCATGACTGGTGCATCAGCCGTCAGCGTGTATGGGGTGTTCCTATCCCGGTATTCTACTGCGATAACTGCGGCGAGCATCTGATTAACGAAGCTACCATCGACTCTGTTGCTAACTGGTTCGAAAAAGAAGGCAGCGACGCATGGTGGGCTCACACTGCAGAAGAGCTGTTGCCGGAAGGCACTGTCTGCCCGAAATGCGGCGGCAAGCACTTCCATAAAGAAAGCGATATCATGGACGTATGGTTCGACAGCGGTTCTTCTCACATGGCTGTTGCCGCAAAGCGTCCGGAGCTGTCCTGGCCGGTTGCTATGTACCTCGAAGGCAGTGACCAGCATCGTGGCTGGTTCCAGTCCTCTCTGCTGACTTCCGTTGCTGTTGCAGGCCGTGCTCCGTACGAATCCGTACTGACTCATGGTTATGTAGTTGACGGCGATGGTCGCAAGATGTCCAAATCCGTAGGTAACGTCATCGTTCCGCAGGACGTAATCAAGCAATACGGTGCTGATATCATCCGCCTGTGGACTGCTTCCTCCGATTATAAGGCAGATATCCGTATCTCCCCGAAAATCCTGAAGCAGCTGGCTGAGGTTTACCGCAAAATCCGTAACACCATCCGTTACATCCTGGGCAACACCAACGATTTCAACTATGAAACCGATGCTGTTCCGTTCAACGAAATGCTGGAGCTTGATCAATGGGCACTGATGCATCTGCAGCTGCTGAAGAAGGAAGTTACCGCTGCTTACGAAAGCTATGATTTCCATGTACTGTATCATGCAATCCATAACTTCTGCACCGTTGAAATGTCCAGCTTCTATCTGGATATCATCAAGGACCGCCTGTATGCTTATAAGGCTGACAGCAAAGAGCGTCGCAGCGCACAAACCGCTATGCATGAAATCCTCATGGACCTCATTGTTATGCTGTCCCCGGTACTGAGCTTCACTATGGAAGAAGTATGGCAGTTCATGAAGAAACCTGCTAATGCTCCGGAATCCGTACAAATGCTGCCCTGGCCGGAGGTTAAGGAAGAATACATCAACGAAGAGCTGGAAACCAAATGGGATAACTTCATTGAAATCCGCAGCGAAATCACCAAGGTGTTGGAGCTGGCTCGTCGTAACAAACAAATCGGTCACTCCCTGGACGCTAAGGTTGAGTTGCACGCCGAAGGCGAAGCTCTTGCTATCCTGAAATCCGTAGAAAAAGACCTGGCAACCCTGCTGATCGTTTCTCAGGCAGTTATTGTTGAAGGCGCTGCTGAAGGTGCCGAAGCAACCGGTCGTGAGGACCTGAAGGTTACCGTTGCTGCTGCCGAAGGCCACAAGTGCGAGCGTTGCTGGATTTACAGCGACGAGGTTGGTCAGGACGCTGAGCATCCGACTCTGTGCAAACGCTGCGCTGAAGCAGTTAAAGCTTGAGTATAAGGCATAGAAATACTGCCGCCTCGAAGCTAATACCTTCTCCTCAATCTTAGGAAAAGCAGTATTGATGACTTATCTAACCTTTTAAACATATTTTAAGCCGTCGTATCATGTAAATTTTTGCTGATACGGCGGCTTTTTTGCTACATTTTTTACAAAAAATTATTTTGCTTTATGGCCTAACTATGGTACAATACTATTAATATTATATATTTTACGGAGGTGAAACTGTTTTTCTGCAATCTGCAGGATTACAGAGATTTTTGGACTATCTCATATGTTTGTTTAATGTTATAGCGATTTTATTTTTGGTAGCGCTGAACGGCTTTTTCGTTGCTTCGGAGTTTTCTATTGTCAAGGTACGCCCTTCGCGTCTTGATGCGCTGATTAAGGAAGGCAATACGCGGGCAGAAAGCGCTAAGCAGGTTACGGAGCATCTCGATGCCTATCTTTCGGTGACACAGCTGGGTATCACGCTGGCATCTCTGGGCCTTGGCTGGATTGGTGAGCCGACGGTGGCGAAGCTGATGCATCCTGTATTTAATCTGCTGCAGCTGCCGCCGCAAGTTGAGCATACAATAGCTTTTGTTGTGGGCTTCGGTGTTATCACCGCATTGCATATAGTTTTAGGCGAGCTGGTGCCTAAATCATTATCTATTCAAAAGACGGAGCAGGTTGTTCTGTTTGTGGCAACTCCGCTGATTCTGTTTGATAAGCTGATGTATCCGGCGGTGTGGTTTTTAAATCATGTTGCTAACTGGACGCTGCGTCGTATAGGCGTTGAGGCTGCGAGCGAAGCAGAAGAAGCGCACAATGAGGACGAAATCCGCATTCTGATGGAAGAAAGCCACAAGCATGGCTATATTGATAAAACAGAGCTTACTTATTTGGATAACGTTTTCGACTTTTCCGACCGTCGTGCCAGCGATATCATGGTACCGCGTACCGATATGATCTGCCTGTATCTGGAGGATTCCTGGGAGGATAATATCAAGACGGCGCTGGAAGAGCGCATGACACGTTATCCTATCTGTGATGAGGATAAGGACCATATTATCGGCTTTTTGCATATCAAGGATTTGCTGCGCAGCTTAAATGCCGGCGAGCGTCCTGATCTGCGCAGTCTGGCGCGTAAGGTACTGCTGGTGCCGGAATCACTGCCTATCAGCAAGCTGCTGCGTATTCTGCAGAAGCATCGCAGCCAGCTGGCAATCCTCGTTGATGAATACGGCGGTACCGCAGGTATGGTTACCGTTGAGGATATTCTGGAGGAAATCGTAGGCGAGATTCAGGACGAGTTTGACGAGGAACGTCCGGAAGTAGAAGAAAAGGGCAGTAAAACCTATTCTGTCGACGGCAAAATGCTGCTGGAGGATGTTAATGATACCTTTGAGCTGGCCTTAGATACCGAAAACTGTGATACTATCGGCGGCTGGGTTTACTCTCAGCTTGATTATCCGCCTAAGGTGGGGCAGAAGGTGCAGACACCTGCTGCTGCTTTTACGGTAGAGGAGATTGATAAGATGCGTATTGTGCGCGTCGGCATCCAGCTTTTGCACGAGCCGGAAAAGATTCACGAGGAGCTTCAGGAAGAACACCTGGAGGATGTAAAATAATATCTGCATAAAAAGAGAGCACGCTGAGAATTTTCTCAGCGTGCTCTTTAGCGTTGTGCTTATAAATCGTGGAATTTCATACCGATGTTGCTGTGACGCAGGAAGTTGAGTGTTACCTCGGGGAAGGAGGCATAGCTTAAAACGTCTTCGATCGGTGCGTTGGGGAAGCCTTCCTCAGCCAGCTTTTCACGCAGCTTTTTCATTTGCGGCGGAATATCGTCGGCAGGACGGTGGTCGATTTGCGGCGCGTCACCGATGGCCAGGCGTTTAACCTCAGGGTCAATCGGTCCCGGAGTACGGCCGTATTTGCCAAGAATCAAATCCTTAACCTCGCGGGGAATCATCTTGTAGCGTCCAAGTGCAACGTTCAATACGGACATAGAACCTACAATCTGGCTGGTAGGAGTAACCAGCGGCGGATAACCGAGCTCGGCACGTACACGCGGCATTTCTTCAAGCAGCTGCGGATATTTGTCGGCAACGCCCATTTCCTTCATCTGGTTCAGCAGGTTGGAAAGCATACCGCCGGGAATCTGGAAGGTGAGCACCTTGGGATCGATGGGGATGTTGGCATTCAGGTTGAAATCGTGGATAAGGTTCTTGCGTACATCCTTGAAATAGTCAGCCAATGCATTAAGCTCGGCAAGGTTGATGCCTGTATCGTAGGGAGTGCCCTCCAGCGTTGCTACCAGAGCTTCGGTGCAGGGCTGGCTGGTAGATTCGGAGAACGGAGAAAGCGCGGTATCAATCATGTCCGCACCGGCTTCAACAGCCTTCAGGTAAGTCATATCACCCATACCGCTGGTGAAGTGGGTGTGCAGGTCGATAGGCAGGTCAAGCTCTGCCTTCAGGCTGCGGATAAGGCTTTCGGCAGCGTAGGGACGCAGCAGACCGGCCATATCCTTAATGCAGATGGAATCTGCGCCCATCTGTGCCAGCTCCTTACCGAGCTGTACAAAGTCTTTGTCCTGATGGTAGGGGCTGATGGTATATACAATACAACCCTGAACATGTGCGCCTGCTTCCTTAGCGGCACGCATTGCGCATTCCAGGTTGCGTGTATCGTTAAGAGCATCGAAAATACGGATGATGGATACGCCGTTGTCAACAGAGCGGTTTACAAATTCGCGTACAACGTCATCGGCATAATGGTTATAGCCCAAAATGTTCTGACCGCGCAGCAGCATTTGAATTGGGGTTTTGCGCAGATGTTTTTTGAGCGTGCGCAGACGTTGCCAGGGATCCTCGTTAAGGAAGCGCAGGCAGGAGTCAAAGGTGGCGCCGCCCCAAGCCTCTAAAGCATAGTAGCCGGCGTTATCCAGTTGTTCTAATGCCGGCAGCATGTCGCTGATGCGCATTCTGGTGGCAGCAAGGGACTGGTGGCCGTCACGCAGGACGGTTTCAACTATTTTTACGGGTTTCTTCTCCATGGCAGTACTCCTTTTATTAGTATAGTTCGTTAATTAAAGCTGATTTATAGCTGTATTTATTATAGCATAAACCGGAATTGTTGTATACAGTATACTAAGTTTTGAGTAATAAAAAATGGCGGTCACACTTGGTGACCACCATAAAAGTGAATTAGTTACGCGGAGTAGGCTGGTTGCTGACAACAGGCTTGCCCATGATTTCGTTAACGCGGTCCTTAATGCTGCGTTTCTTTTTAGTGGGCTGGTTGCTTACTACAGGTGCCTGGTTGGCATTGCCTTCAGTTGTTACCGTAGCGGGAGCCTGCTTGTCTTTGTCCTTATCTTTATCCTTGTCTTTATCTTTGTCCTTATCATCCTGCTTGATTTCCGGTTCCGGCGGAACAGCTACGCCCGGATTGCTGAAGTCGGTGCGCGGAGTAGAGGCCAGAGCGTTGACCATGAAATCATGCCAGATAGAAAGCGGAGCGCCGCTGCCGTACATACGGTTCATAGATTTGTTGTTATCATCGCCAACCCATACGGCAGTACTGAGGTCGGGAGTGTAACCAACAAACCAGGCATCAATGTTGGTATCGGTAGTACCGGTTTTACCTGCTGCCGGACGGCCGATTCCCATGCCGCCTGCAGTGCCGCTGATAAGAACATCCTGCAGCATATTAGTAGTCAGGTATGCTGCTTCGGCATCAATAACACGTTTGGGTTCAGGCTTAGCTTCGTACAGAACCTTACCCTCGCGGTCAACGATCTTCAGCAGAGCAATAGGCTTGCAATACATACCATTGCTTGCCAGAACGCCGTAGGCTGCAGCCATTTCCAGCGGATTAACGCCCTTGCTGAGACCGCCGAGTGCCATAGCAAGGTTTGCATCGCTGTAAGCGCCGGAATCAACCAGAGTAGTAATACCCATTTTTTCGGCATTGTTAATAATTTTGCTTACACCAACCTCTTGGGCCAGCTTAACGGTAGGCACGTTTATAGAACGTACCAGAGCAGTACGCAGGCTTACTTTACCGTGCCATGCTCTGTCGGAGTTCTGCGGTTTCCAGCCGGGAGAGAATTCTTCTTCCTTATCTTCAATAACGCTGGCCGGAGAATAACCGTTCTGCATTGCGGTCAGATAGACAAAAGGCTTGAAGGCAGAACCGGGCTGACGTACTGCAAGAGTAGCACGGTTGAACTTATCCTGGCCGCGGCCGCCGATCATAGCTTTAACATAACCGTTATGCGGGTCAACGGCAACCAGAGCCATTTGCGGCTGAGTCAGCTTCTTGCCGTCTGTATAATAGCCCGGCAGATGCTTCATAGCATTTTCAGCAGCCTTTTGCATATCCGGGTCTAAAGTGGTGTAAATCTTAAGACCACCCTTATAGAGAGCGTCTGCACCAACCTCTTCGATAACCTTTTGGGTAATCATATCGAAGAAATAGGAGCGGGGATCGGAATTGGTTTTATGTGTTGTGCTGAAGACAAGCTTTTCTGCTTTGGCAGCATTACCATCGGCAGCAGATATAAAACCGTATTTAACCATCTGATCGATAACAAGCTCCTGACGTTTTTTACTTTCCTGCGGATTATCAAAAGGATTAAAGTAGTTAGGGCTTTTGGGAATAGCTGCCAGAGTAGCAGCTTCAGCGATATCCAGATTCTGAACATGCTTATTGAAGTAATACATGGAAGCACTTTCAATACCATATGCACCCTGACCGAAATAAATCTGGTTCAGATACATAGTGAGGATTTCATCTTTGGTATATTTGTGCTCAAGTTCCTTGGCAATAAAAGCTTCCTTAATTTTACGGATGATGGAACGTTCCTGGGTAAGGAAAGCATTCTTTGCCAGCTGTTGGGTAATGGTACTGCCGCCCTGTACTTCGTGACCGCTTAATGTAGAAAGCAGAGCACGTGCTGTGCCGCGGTAGTCAATACCACCGTGTTCATAGAAGCGATTATCTTCAATAGCAATAAAGGCACGCTGCACATGCTTAGGAATCTTATCAATAGTAACAGGTACTCTGCGTTCTTCCGAAAGCGTAGTATAGATTGCGTTACCATTGATATCGTAGAACTGTGAAGCAGCGTCCGGAATCAGTGTTTCATCCATATTAGGAGGTGCAAAAAGACTGGAGAAGCCATAAAGCACTGACGCTCCCATTATAATGAGGCAAACAACACTGATGACAATGAATTTTAGTACTTTAAACATTTTCTACCTCTTCTTCATTATATTGACTGCGCAGCCAATACCAAAGGCTGCAAATAGAAGTCATCTTATTATAGCATTTTCAGACAACTTTGTCATAGAATTATTGAAAACTCAGCGTATTTATTTTAAAGGAAAGTATGTAAAAGTATGCTCCGGAAGGATATGTATTGAATCGGCAGTCTGCGGATAATGAAGATAGAAGAAAAACCTACATGATATTAAGAAAAAATCTGCGGAATAAAGAAAAATTTTACTGATTTTCGGCTGTTTTTATGGAAAAAACAGCTGAAAAAAGCACGTTTTTTGAGATTTTTTGAAGAAAATTTAATGCCGATAAAAGCGATAATCAAGCATGTTTCTTTTTCCACTAATCCTGGTGTTTCACGAAAAAATCTTAAAAAAGTGCCGAAAAAAGTGTTGACATAACCTAGGTCACGTGGTATTATATACAAGTCGACGCGATACGGCAACAAAACAAAAGCCAAAATCGCT
>ERZ791921.139-NODE-139-length-68821-cov-3.748975_pt1 | contig 68821 bp, 75 predicted proteins | sample MGYA00510135_ERZ791921 | MGnify/ENA primary metagenome ERZ791921 (study PRJEB30046, sample SAMN00792070) | human gut metagenome | study: EMG produced TPA metagenomics assembly of the A metagenome-wide association study of gut microbiota in type 2...
TAGAAGTAAATAACTTAAAAGCGGCATAAACGCAGGCAGATATACAGCGGACTACCTGTAATGTGGAAACCATCCGTATCCGGCATGGGAAAAGTGCGTATCCGCACGAATTCTAAGTTACTGGCGTATCCGCCGATATTTAGTCTTGCCGTTTAAAACGGCTGAGAAGCATGTGACTTTAGCCATGTGAGGTTCACCCCCATGGACGAAAATGTTATAATTTTTATACTTTGGTTGCCGGAATCCTACGGCACAATAAATCGAAATGAGATGAATAAAATGCAAAAAAATCAAAATGATAAATCATACAAGAGAGTACAGCCAAGTGAAAAGCAGGAATCCCGGATTCCAGCGGAAGGCGTTCGTTTAAACCGCTTTTTGAGCGAGGCGGGCATCTGCTCCCGGCGGGAGGCGGATCGGCGGATCGCGGACGGGCGTGTGACGATCGATGGGCGCGTGGCAGAGGTCGGGCAGAAGCTGATGCCGGGACAGCGCGTGGCGTGCGATGGCGTAGCGGTGTCCGGCAAGGATGCTCCGGTGCTTTTAGCGGTCAATAAGCCGCGGGGGATTGTCTGCACGACTTCTGATAAAGATCGGGCAGAAAATATCGTAGAATTTTTAGATTATCCGGTCCGGATTTACCCGATCGGGCGTCTGGACAAGGATTCAGAAGGGCTGCTTCTCATGACGAATGAGGGCGAGCTGGTCAACCGGATTCTAAGGGCTCGTTACGGACATGAAAAGGAATATCTGGTAACGGTGGATAAACCCATTGATAGTGAGTTTGTCTGGAAGATGAGCGCAGGAGTGAAGATTTTAGATACGGTTACCCGTCCTTGTGAGGTGGAAAAGACCGGGAAGACGAGTTTCCGGATCATCCTGACCCAGGGACTCAACCGCCAGATCCGCCGGATGTGCGAGGCGCTGGGGTACCAGGTGCAGACGTTAAAACGCGTCCGGATGCTGAACATTACGCTGGATGGGCTGAAAACAGGCGAGTACCGGGAAGTGACAGCGGCAGAGAGACAGAAATTAGAAGATATTTTGAACGGGAAGAAGAATGGCTGAGACAATGTTGTCTGGCAGTCAGTGCAGGTTCACATATGAGGTTGCATAGAAATGCTTGAAAACGCATTCAGAGGCAGTTGGAGAGAGCGATGGGAAAGGTGGAGTCAGATAGATGGCAGAGGACAAGACAAAACGGATACGGGAGCTGATTGGGACGCTGCGGGCAGCAGGGCGCGCCTATTATCAGGAGAGCCGGGAGATCATGAGCAACTTTGAGTATGATAAGCTTTATGATGAACTGGTTTCATTGGAGAAAGAGACGGGAATTGTGTTTGCGAACAGCCCGACGCAGAATGTAGGATATGAGGTAGTCAGTGCGCTTCCGAAGGAGCGCCATGAGAAACCGATGCTTTCGTTAAATAAGACGAAGAGCGTGGAAGAGCTGGCAGACTGGCTCGGCGGGCAGACCGGGCTTTTATCCTGGAAGATGGACGGTCTGACGATCGTCCTGACCTATCAGAATGGAACACTTGTCAAGGCGGTTACGCGTGGAAATGGTGAGATCGGCGAGGTTATCACGGCAAATGCAAAGGCGTTCGCCAATGTGCCGTTAAATATTTCCTACCAGGGTGAGCTTATCCTGCGCGGCGAGGCGATCATCCGGTATTCGGATTTTGAGAAGATCAATGAGCAGATCGAGGATGTCGATGCGAAATATAAGAATCCGCGAAACTTATGCAGCGGTTCGGTGCGTCAGTTAAACAGCGAAATCACAGCGCAGAGGCATGTCCATTTTTATGCGTTCAGCCTTGTAAAGGCGGATGGCATTGATTTCAAAAATTCGCGGAAAGAACAGTTTGAATGGCTGAAAACACAGGGGTTTGAGGTCGTAGAGTACCATGAGGTGACAAAAGAGACGCTGCCGGAGACGGTCAAAATGTATTCTGAGGCGATTGCGGAAAATGATACGCCGTCGGATGGACTGGTGCTTTTGTATGATGATATTGCCTACGGCCAGTCGCTGGGGCGGACGGCAAAATTCCCGCGCGATTCGATCGCATTCAAGTGGGCGGATGAGATTCAGGAGACGAAGCTTCTCTATATTGAATGGAGCGCGTCGAGAACGGGGCTGATTAACCCGGTGGCAGTATTTGAACCGGTTGAGCTGGAGGGAACGACGGTCAGCCGCGCCAGTGTTCACAACATCAGCATCATGGAGACGCTGGAACTGGGGTCAGGCGACCGGATTACGGTTTATAAGGCAAATATGATCATTCCGCAAATCGCGGATAACCTGACGCGCAGCGGCGTCCGGGATATTCCGGAGGCATGTCCGGTGTGCGGCGGTCAGACGGAGGTGCGCCGGATCAATGATGTAAAATCGCTTTATTGCACGAACCCGGACTGCCAGGCGAAGAAAATCAAGAGTTTTACTCTTTTTACAAGCCGCGATGCGTTAAATATTGCGGGGCTTTCAGAGGCGACGCTGGAGAAATTTATAGGTGTCGGCATGATTCATGAGTATGCGGACATTTTCCATCTGGACCGCCATCAGGAAGAGATCGTCGAGATGGACGGATTCGGGCAGAAATCGTATGACAATCTGATTGCGGCGGCTGAGAAAGCGTCCCACACGACCCTGCCGAGAATGGTGTACGGTCTGGGCGTTGCAGGCATCGGTCTGGCAAATGCCAAGATGATTTGCCGTCATTTTAAAAATGATTTTGAGGCGATGCGTCACGCCACCGTGGAAGATCTGGTCGAAATTGATGGAATCGGGGAAGTTCTGGCGCAGGCGTGGACGGCATTCTTTTCGGATGGAAAGAATAATACGATCGTCGATCATCTGCTGGCGGAGCTGACCTTTGAGGCAGGAGACGAAGAAAGCAGTGAGGGTGCAGATGAGGCATTCGCCGGGATGAATTTCGTCATTACCGGTTCGCTGGAACATTTCAAAAACCGGAAAGAGCTGCAGGAGCTGATTGAGCGCCGCGGCGGCAAGGTGACCGGAAGTGTGACGTCCAAGACGAATTATCTGATCAATAATGATGTGGCGTCGTCGTCCTCGAAGAATAAGAAGGCGCGGGAATTGGGGGTTCCGATTCTTTCGGAGGAGGAGTTTTTGAAGCTATAAGAGAGGTGAAAAAGCTGGACACCAGACAGTGTTTAGCTGGCTTTTTTTTGAAGCTTGTGTTATGATTAGGAATGCTGATATAGTTTTTATTGTAAGTAGAAATGAATCATATCGGTATATAATAGAATCCTAAAATTCAAACGAATTTTATATAAAAAGGGGATATATAACCATGCCAATTAAAATACAAAAGGATCTTCCTGCTAAGGCAATTTTGGAATCGGAGAATATATTTGTGATGGATGAGGATCGGGCGATGAGCCAGGATATTCGTCCGCTTGAGATTTTGATTCTGAATCTGATGCCGATCAAGGAGGATACGGAGACGCAGCTTCTGCGGGCACTTTCGAATACGCCGCTGCAGGTGGACTGTTCATTCCTGATGCTGGAAACGCACGTTTCGAAAAATACATCGCAGACGCATTTGAATAAGTTTTATGTGACGTTTGACGAGATCCGCCGCAAGCGCTTTGATGGTATGATTATTACCGGTGCGCCGGTGGAGAATATGGAGTTTGAGGAGATCAACTACTGGGACGAGCTGACGAAGATCATGGAGTGGAGCAAGACGCATGTGACTTCGACACTTCATATCTGCTGGGGGATGCAGGCGGGACTCTATTATCATTATGGAATCCAGAAACATCAGAGAAAGACGAAGCTTTCCGGCATTTACAGACATCGTCTTTTGAACCGGAAGATCCCGCTGGTCCGTAGTCTCGATGATTATTTTTACTGCCCGCATTCCCGTTACACGGAAGACCGGGAAGAGGATATTCTGAAACATCCGGAATTGCAGATTCTGGCGAAATCGGATGAGGCTGGCGTATTTCTGGTGATGAACCAGGATGGAAGCCAGATTTTCGTTCAGGGGCATCCAGAGTATGATCGCATGACGTTAAACAACGAGTACCACCGCGATCTGAAAAAAGGCTTAAATCCGCAGGTACCGTGCAACTATTACCCGGACAACGATCCATTTTCCATGCCGGTGCTGAAATGGAGAAATATGTCCAACACACTGTACACGAACTGGCTGAATTACTATGTATACCAGATGACGCCGTACGTGCTGAAGGAGGACGAGCAGGAGTAGGAACAGAAATCTGCTATTTTATGAGAGTATAAGATATAGAAATAGAGATTTCGATAAAATTGATCGGGGAAAATATCTTCTTCGAACTGGATGGTGGGAGCCGCCGTCGGAGTGGTGCTGCTGGCAGCTGGAATGTTTTTGATTTGGAAGAACCGCAAATAAGGCTGCAGATTAATAAAACGGTAAAAAGATAGATATAATACAGATATGAAAAAATACAGGCAGGGCTGTCGGAATTTTGCACAGTGTGGTTGAAACCATGTGTGGGAAAGATTCTGACAGCCCTGTTTATGCGGATTTTTGTTTTTATTAATTCCAGAAATCGGTTTCTTCTTTCAACTCAATATCAGCTGCTTTAAAGACCGGATTCTTCCCAGCCTGTTTCTGTGCCCGGTAGTCTTCCAGGCAGCGGAGCGCCGGCTTGGCAATCAGGAAGATAATTGGTACGTTGATGACTGCCATCAGTCCCATCAGAACATCGGCGGTATCCCACACGATGCCGAGACTTGCCACAGAACCGATGAGGACAATCACGATAGCGATCACTCTCTGGGTAATCCGGATGCCCTTGACCGGAGTTTTGCCGCAGAGATAAGCCATGCCGGTTTCAGCAAAATAGTAGTTTCCGAGTAGCGTGGTAAAGGCAAATAAAATCAGGGCAACTGTGATAAATACAACACCTGCGGTGCCGAATACGTTATTCATAGCTGCCTGCACATATGCCATGCCAGCCATGTCTGCACTCGGTGCAACGCCGGAGCAGAGCAGTAAAAATGCGGTTGCAGAGCAGATGACAACAGTATCGATAAATACGGATAATACCTGAACAAGACCCTGTTTGACCGGGTGGCTGACACCCGCGGAACCGGCTGCGGTAGCGGAAGCACCGACACCTGCCTCATTGGAGAACAAGCCTCTCTTGATGCCGAGCATCACAACGGATCCCATGAAGCCGCCGAAGATAGCCTGAATATCAAAAGCCCCTTCAAAAATGCTTGCGAACATACCCGGAATCATGTTTCCGTGGAGAATAATCATCAGCAGGGCAGCTGCAATGTAAAGTCCGCCCATTACCGGAACAAGAATTCCTGTGATTTTAGCGATCTGTTTGCCGCCGCCGCTGATGCAGATGCCGAAGATAACAGCCTGGATGATACCGATGAGAATCGGAGTCAGGCTTGGATTGTAGAAACTGTATACTTTAAAAGAATCTGCCACATTGAAGGATGCAACGAGGTTAAATCCAACCATGTAAGTCAAAATCATGAAAATAGCATAGAGAACACCCAGCCATCTTTTTTTCAGAACGGCTTCAATATAGTAGGAAGGACCGCCGTAGCAACTTCCGTCCTCGGCACGGCGTTTGTAGATCTGTGCCAGCGTACTTTCTACAAATGCGGTTGCACTTCCGAGGATCGCGGTCATCCACATCCAGAAGATAGCGCCCGGACCGCCGAAACAGATGGCGGTAGAAATGCCGGCGATATTTCCGGTGCCGACGCGCGAAGCAGTGGAAACCATCAATGCCTGAAAGGCGGAAATAGACTCATCTTCCTTGTCGGATGGCTCCAGGATAACCCGGATAGATTCAAGTAAGTAACGAAGCTGTACCCCTTTGGTGCGGATGGTAAAATAGATGCCGCCGCCTACCAGCAGGATGATTAACACGTAGCTGTAAAGATAGTTGCTTGCTGTGCCGATTATCTTTGCGTATAAATCTGCCATTTTAAAATACCCCTCTCATACAATTTACATATTGTTTTTGCTATAAAGTGTGCCGCTGCGGATCAAACATATGGAGATGCAGTTCATGTGACATATATTCAAGCACGCATTCTCCAGCGACGCTGTTCCCCTTTTTATCTAACGCCGGTCCGAAGATGCCGATTCCCATCTCGCCGTCTACCACTGATAAGATACCGCCGCCGACGCCGCTTTTGGATGGGATGCCGACCCGGACGGCAAATTCGCCGGAACCATCGTACATACCGCAGGTAAACATGAGTGTTTTGACGATTTTAACCGCCTGGCTGCTTAAAAGCCGTTTCCCCGTGTCTGGATGAATGCCATCGTTGGCGAGAATCAGTCCCAGTCCGGCGAGGCTTTCTGCCGTCACGCTGAGAGAGCACATTTTGACATAAAAATGCAGGCTGTTTTCCACATCTTTATTCTTTTCGATGTACCCCTTGCTCTCCAGCAGATAGGCGATTGCCCGGTTGCGGGAAATATGAGACATTTCCGAGTGATAAACCTTTTTGTCGAGGTTGATGTCCGGATCCATGCAGAGAGCCCGGATGGTATCAAGCATGGTATCGAAACTGATTTCGGAAGCAAGGCAGCTTGCCACTACGATAGCGCCTGCATTGATCATCGGGTTGTAGGGGGAACTGTCCGTATTTTCCAGTTTCATCAGCGAGTTAAATGGATCGCCGGTCGGCTCCATGCCTACTTTTTTAAATACCTGGTCGAAGCCGCAGATTTCCAGCGCGACTGCAAGGGTGATGATTTTGGAGATACTCTGAATACTGAATCGGACTTTCGTATCCCCGACGGAAATCCGTTTGCCGTTCCGGCAAAAAACACTGACTCCGAGCTGACTGCCATCTACCTTTCCAAGTTCTGGTATGTAGGTGGCAACTGCACCCTCATGGGTATGTGTTTTTCCCAGTGCAACGGCCTGTTCAAGTACATCTCTCATACTTAAACGCCTCCTGTTTTTTATTCGGTGTTGCTTTCTGATAGTATGGTAGCATGGGGAAGACAGTTTGTATAATGCGTGTCAGCTTTAAGGGATATGACAAAAAGGTATAACGGGATATATATGTCAGATATGAATAAATATTTATGATGAACGGGGAAGAGGTGCTGAAAAGGATCAAAAAAAAACTGCCGGGACGGCTGTGAATGTCCGGCAGCTTTGATGGTGTTTTTTTAGAGAAGTTTTTTCTTTAAGTCATAAATAAATTCTTGTACGATCGCTGTCATTGGCGTGTCTTTCCGCATTGCATATCCAAATTCCAGCATAAAACCACAGTTTGGAATCGGAATAGAAGTGGAGTGGTAGGAGGCTTCTTGTTTGGCGAAATCGTGGATGCCGATGCTGTAGCAGTCACTGATCGAGATCATGTACATCAGGGTGGCGCGGCTGGAAAGATAGGTGATTTTCGAGCGCATTTTTTCTGCATCCTGATCCCCTTCGGAGAGAAGCTGGTAAATATAATCATCGCATTGTCCAAGATACCAAAGAAAGCCGTACTCTGCCAGTGTGTGCAGGTTGACCGGTTTCTGTTGCAGCAGAAGCGGATGTTTGCGGGAAATGATAATGTGTGGTTCGATGTTGGCAAGAAAATGGTATTCCAGCCCTTTTGATTCGAGCAAGGCCTCCATTTCACGCCGTTTGCGGCTGTCAAAATGAAACACGCCTACATCGACACGCCCGGATACCACATCCTCGATGACTTCGTCTGAATTGCCTTCATACAGTCGATGGGAGAAGGATGGCTGATCGCGGTGACGCAGGACTATTTCACTGAAACTTTCCATGATATGAGAAAAACGTGTCATGGAGACAGCCAGCGGATCAGAAATTTTGATTTGTTCCTTCTTTTTCTGAAACCAGAGCTGTTCCATTTCGTCAATGATTTTTTCGGAATGTGTCAGAAATTCCATTCCTTCAGGCGTTAATGTTACGCCTGAGCGGCTGCGGTTAAAGAGCCTGGCGCCGAGATTTTCTTCCAGATCGTGCATGATTTTCCCAAGATACGGCTGGGAAATATAGAGCGCCTGGGCGGCTTTATTGATGGATCCGAGGCGCGCTACCTTGATAAAATATTCTAAATGCCGAAAATTGATATCGTATTTCAAAAAAGTTCCCCCTTTGTAAATCCCCCTGAATGTAATAAGTATAAAATAAAAAAATGTAAATTGCCAGAAAATACCTAAACATATTGCATTTAAGGGATATAGCAAAATAGCATATAATTTATTGTTTGACTGTACCTGTATGTAAGAGAAGCAGTCCTCCTATATACAGCAGGCAAAGGATACCGGACTGGATGAGGACAGGCGGAAACAGGTGAGGCAGGTAAGACGCGTTTGGAATAACTTCTAACATCCCAATCGAAACCAGCAGGCAGAATGCCGGTTTTACAATGCCCTGGCTGACTGGCAGGCGGATCGGGATTTCGCGGGCGAGGGCGTGGATGTGGAGAAAGGCGAGTACCAGTTCGCTGATGAGAAGCGCCGCCAGATAGGCGAAAATCCCCCATCGCGGGATGGCGAAAAGGACGAGCGACAGGGTGAGAAGCATGGAAACCGTATGGTGGATGAAGACGGTTCCCGTTTTCCCAAGCCCGTTTAAAATACTTCCCATGGTGGTGGAGAGGTAGAGAAACGGGCAGAGCCAGGATAAAATCTGGATGAAACGTCCGGCATCGGCGTTGTGGTAAAAGGTTTCGCCCAGTGCTGGACCGAAGCGGGTGAAGAGCCCGACGCAGAGAATTCCCATGTACAGGCTGTATCGGAGCGCCATGGAGATGGTGTGTTCGATTTTGTCCGGCTGATTCTGCGCCTGCGCCTCCGAGACTGCCGGGAGCAGGACGACGGCGAGGGAGTTGGTAATGGCGGATGGAAAGAGGACAAAGGGGAGTGCCATGCCTGTGAGAACTCCGTAAATACTGACCGATTCAACCCGCGAGAGCCCGGAGAGGAGAAGCTGGTTCGGTACAAAGATGGCTTCGAGACTCTGGAGAAAGCTGAGCGTGAGGCGATTCGCCATGAGGGGGAGTGCCATGGTGAGGAGGGGGAGGAGCAGGGGGGGAGTGTGGGCGGATTTTTTTTGTGAGGGAGGCGTGGTGCTGGAAGTGTCAGGGGTATAAGGGGGCGTAGAACGGGATGAGTATTGAAAATGGGTGGTATTTTTTCGTGTTTGACGAGAATAGCTGGAAATATGCGTGTCTGTATTTTGCAGTGTGGCAGCAGGCTTCGAGCATCCATAAACCAGCAGACAGAACACCGCCGATGCCGCTTCCCCGATCAACAGCCCCCAGACAGCCAGCAGCACCGTGATCGGAATCCTGTTCGTGCGGCAGACATGGACGATCAGCAGGACGGAGAAAATGCGGATGCACTGCTCGACCACCTGTGAAAACGCCGGGACTGCCGTTTTTTTGAGCCCGTAATAATACCCGCAGCAGCAGGCATGGATCGCGCAGAAGGGGATCGAGAGGGCGAGTGCGGGCAGAAGCGGCGCACATTCGGGCGCAAGAAGGACGCGCGCGGCGAGAAAATCGGCGAAGGTGTAGATCAAAGAGGTCAGCGGCAGGGCGATCGATAGTGAGAGTGCGAGGCTGACCCGCAAAAAGGCGCGTCCCTTTTCCGGGGAGGCGGCGGTCAGGCGGGAGAGCGAAGTCTGGATTGGACCGGCGCAGAGAGCAAATGCGATGCCATGTATGGGAAAAATCATCTGATATAAACCCAGACCTTCGGCGCCGATCGTCCGGGAGAGAAAGATGCGGTAGAAAAAGCCGAGAATCCGGCAGAAAAATCCGACTGCCGTCAGGAGCAAGGTTCCGGTAATCAAAGGATGAAATCTTCGCATGGCAGATCTCCGGGGAGGGTATGTCAGAAAAGTATATGAGGAGGAAGATGAAAGTAGAAGAAAACCAAGATGTTTATAAAACACTGGGGACACATTTTTTGGGAAACTGAAAGAAGACCCGAGTTGGCAGAAGGGCAGAAATAGCTTAAATTAAAGGATACAAAAATAAACTGTATTTAATACATAAATTAACAGATGGACATTGAGTTAGAACAGGAATATACTAAAAACATCAAAAAATAAAAAATTACTGCGAAAAATAACTGGTTGGTAGGGAAAAGAGTGTGAAGCTATGTTAGAAGGAATTGTATTACTTGCATTTATCGCGGCGCTGGCAGGCTGCGTGTTTACCGGCGTATCGGTGCTCTGGGCGCTGGCGGGCGGCTATCTGATCTTCTGTGTGTACGGTTTGATTCGGAATCACAGCCTTGCGGAACTCGGAAAAATGTCGCTTTCCGGCGTTAAAACCGTCCGCAATATCCTGATGATTTTCGGACTTATTGGCTTTATCACAGCGCTGTGGCGGGCGTCCGGCACGATCGCCGTGATCGTGTGCTGGTCGTCGAAGCTGGTGTCGCCGTCGGCATTTCTTGTGATCGCGTTCCTTCTTAACTGTATGGTGTCGATCCTGACCGGAACCTCCTTTGGAACCGGCGCGACGATGGGTGTTATCTGTATGGCGATGGGACGTGCGATGGAGCTTGACCCGTTCTGGATCGGCGGCGCGATTCTTTCTGGCATCTATTTTGGCGACCGCTGTTCACCGGTATCGTCCAGCGCGAATCTTGTCTGTGTGCTGACGAAGACGGATATTTATGAAAATATCCGCGAAATGGTAAAGACATCGCTGGTGCCATTTGTGGCTACATGTATTCTCTATTATATAGTGGGACGTTCCATGAGTGCCGGAAACGGACGGATGGATGTGGAAGGGCTGTTTTCCAATCGTTTTGTACTTCATTGGAGCGCGGTGATCCCAGCGGCGATTATCCTGGTGCTGTCTGTGTTCCGGGTGGAGGTCAAGAAAACGATGCTGATCAGCATTGTGTTGGCGGCGTTTCTGAGCGTGGTGCTGCAGGGGCGGACAATCGAAGAAATTTTACAGATGTGCCTGACCGGTTATCAGGCAAGCGATCCGGCGCTCAATGCTATGATGAACGGCGGCGGCCTGAAATCAATGATTAAGGTGGCTGCGATTGTGAGCCTGTCCTCCTGTTATGCAGGAATTTTCGAGGGAACTGGGCTCTTGAAGCCGATTCAGGGGAAAATAGAGGCGTTGAGCCGGAAAATTACTCCGTTTGGTGCGACCTTTGCGGTGGCGGCAGTTGCTTCCATGATCGCTTGTAACCAGACGCTTTCGATCATGCTGACCCATCAGCTCTGCAAGGAAGGAAATCCAGATAATAAACGATTTGCAATCGATCTGGAAAATACGGCGGTTGTGCTGGCACCGCTGGTTCCGTGGTCGATCGCCGGAGCCGTTCCTCTGGCAGCCGTCGGTGCTCCGATTGCGAGTGTGGTGGTGGCGTCGTATCTGTACATACTGCCGATCTGGAGTTTTTTGGTTCGTCTCATAAGAAGGCCGTAGGAAAAGGAGGAAGAGCCATATGAATTTACTCGAACTTTGCAACCTACAGGGTTCTTTATTCTTGATGATACTGGCGGGTGCGGTACTGAAACGGCGCGGGATCATCAGCAAGGAAGGCGAAAAATGTCTGACGGATCTCTGCGTGAATATCGTGATTCCCTGCAATATTGTGAAATCGTGCCTGATTTCATTTGATGCTTCGATTTTTAAAACGTGCGGGTTGCTGTTGGCGGTTGGATTTGTCTTGCAGCTTGTCTGTGTGGCACTCAACAAAGTGCTGTTTAAGGGATATTCAGAGCAGCACCGGAAGGTGCTTCAATACTGTACGATCGTTTCCAACGGCGGATTCCTCGGAAACCCGGTTGCGGAAGGCGTATATGGAAGTATGGGACTTCTCTACGCATCCATTTTCCTGATTCCGATGCGCGTTGTCATGTGGTCGGCGGGTACATCCTATTTTGTTGGAGGCGGTTCTGACCGGAAAAAGGTATTGAAAAATGTCCTGACGCACCCGTGTCTGGTCGGTGTCTACATCGGTATGTTCCTGATGGCGACACAGCTGCAGCTTCCGGGCGTGCTGAAATCGACGGTTACCTACATTGGAAACTGTAACTCGGCGCTGACGATGTTTATTATCGGTACGATTCTGACCGATGTGAAACTGCGTGAGATTATTAATCCGACGGCCCTCAAATTCAGTGTGCTCCGTCTGTTCCTTCTTCCGCTTCTGGCATATGGAATCAGCCTGGCGGCCGGATTGGATTCGGTGGCAGCAGGTGTGGCAGTCATCATGACGGGAATGCCAGCCGGTGCAACTGCAGCGATCTTTGCGGCGCGCTATGACAGCGATGCACCGTTTGCAGCGAAAACGGTAGTGCTCACGACGCTGATTTCGATGATTACGATTCCGGCGTGGTGTCTGTTTATAGGATAAAAAGAATAGGTAAGAAGCAACAATAATAGAAAGAATACTAGAAAAATTGAGAAAATAATGTAAATATGGTAAATGAATATAAAAAGACCTGAAAGGTGCGGTAAATGGCTGCTCTTCAGGTCTTTTATATTTTAAAATGAATAAAAGGATAAGCAAACAGAGGTTGAAAGAATTAGTTTATGATTCTTATTCATTCGTTTCACTCTTTCGTGAAATCCGCGCTTCTTCCAGATAATTATACAGTGTATACTTGGAAATCTGCATCGCGTCGCACAGGAGCAGGCTGGTTTTTGTGATCTTGAAGACGCCTTTCTGGTCAAGATAGTCGAGTGCACGAATTTTTTCCTCCTTGTTCATCAGCATCATCGGTTTTCCGATCATGGACTCTGCCTGATAAATATAGTGCTGTAAAATATCATCGACATTCTTTTTGAGAATAAAGTCGCGGTCAGACATGGCTGCCTGATTTGCGCCATTCGTGCCGTCCGTGCTGCCAGTTCCTGAAAAGGTGCCATCAGAAGCCATTCCGGATGGTGTGCAGCCAGACATGCCGTCGATCTGTGCGCCCACAGCTGCCGATACGCCGATGGTGCCTGGGCGTCCGATCAGATTTTGCAGGGCGCTCTGTGCCAGATAGAGATCGCGAACATCCATATTTAAGCAGACAGATCCGATAATTTTGTGATGTTCGTCCTCGATGAGCGTTGTGCAGGACTTAAAAAGCCGGTCTTTCTGGCTGGTATCGAGGGAAATGATCGAATGCTTGAGCGGCTCGATATCATTGCCGAGCTGTGTGATCATGCCGCCGCGCGGGGAACCGCCGACGTCGCGCCCGCTTAGCTGTGAGTTGAATGCGTAGACGATCGTGTGATCGTAGCCTTTGCGGTAATCGTGGACGATGATCTCACAGTTATCTCCGAGAAACTTTTGAAGTCCTTCGAGAAAACGGATGAGAAACTGAAAGTCCATGTAGTTGGAAATTTCCATGAATACCTCCTTTGGGGTGCTCTGTGCCCCGAGTGTGTATCGCAAAATTTTGCGGCTTAAAATAATTCGGAAAATGAAATGCACAGGGATTGTCTTTCTTTTGTCAAAGTTCCTGAAAAAAATTTTATCGCGTTCATTTTGCTGCGTCAATCCTGTTTCTATAGAAAAAAGTTAGTAGATAGGGAACATAAATAAGAGAATGTTCTCCTTTTTTGTTTAAAAATCAAAAATTCAGGTACAAGATAACGGGAAATGAGAGCAAACCTGTTTCTTTCATCATACTCTCAGACAAACTGTTTGTCAATTAACAAACCAAACTGTAAGTTTTTCTTGACAATTTGTCAGTGCATCCCTATAATCGAGAAAAAATCAAACAGACAGTTAGTCAAACAAAAAATAAGTTTGGAAAAATACAAACTGAAAGTGAGGGAGCAGGATGGACAGGGACAGTTATGTATATAAGACACCGGCTTCAAAGCTGGTACAGGTGTCTGCGATTGCGGCGGAATACAAGGGCAGACCGGATATGCTGATGACAGTGATCATCCGGGCGCAGAAGGTTGTGTCGGCATTTTCCAAGGAGGTGGCGTCAGTCATCGCCAGGGAGATGGATATTCCGATGAACAAGGTGTACAGTTTCATCACCTTTTATGCGATGCTGTCGGTAAAACCGAGGGGGCGCTACATTGTCCGGATGTGCAAGAGCGCGCCGTGCCACGTACATGGGGCGCAGGCGGTCGTTCAGGCGCTGGAGGATCAGCTCGGCATCAGCATCGGGGAGACGACCGAGGACGGAAGGTTCACCCTGGAATACTGTCCCTGCCTGGGACTCTGTGAAATATCCCCGGCGATCATGATCAATGAGCACGTGTACGGCAACCTGACGCCGGAATCGGTGCGGGATATTATCAAACAATATATACGGGAGGATGTGGAATAGTATGGAGGAAATGCACGTATTGCTGAAAAACCGCGGCAAGATTAATCCGAGAAGTTCACAGGAGTATGCGGACCGCGGCGGATTTGAAGCGCTGAAAAAAGCACTTTCGATGGACAGTGAAGCGATTATCGATGTGATCCGCGCCTCCGGACTTCGTGGACGCGGCGGTGCGGGATTCCCGACCTACCGAAAGATGGAGTTTACCGCCCACGCATCTGACCCAACGAGATACATCGTCTGTAACGCCGATGAGGGAGAGCCGGGAACGAATAAAGACCGGATTCTTCTCTCGACCGACCCGTGTGCGGTCTTCGAGGGCATGGCGATTGCTGGAAAAGCAGTCGGCGCCCATACCGGATATATCTATCTGAGAGCCGAGTATACATATTTGTTCCCGGTATTAAAAGATGCGCTGGAGGATGCGGAAAAACGCGGATTTTTAGGAAAAAATATGATGGAGAGCGGTTTTAACTTTGAAATCAAGTTCCGCTCTGGTGCGGGTGCTTACGTCTGCGGCGAGGAGACGGCATTGTTTGAGTCCATTGAGGGAAAACGAGGCGAGCCACGTTTCCGGCCGCCGTTTCCAAGCATTCACGGACTCTTTGGAAAACCGACCATGTTAAATAACGTAGAGACGCTGGCGAATATTGCACCGATCCTCTTAAACGGAGCGGAGTGGTACCGCAGCATCGGCACGGCAAACAGCCCTGGCACGAAACTTTTTACGGTTTGTGGAAATGTGGTCCGCAGGGGCGTATTTGAATTTCCGATGGGCGTGAACCTCAAAGATATCATTTATGAGGTGTGCGGCGGTATCGCGGATGGAAAAGGGCTTCTGGGCGTGCAGACCGGTGGTACCTCCGGTGCGATCATCAATGCCGATCAGATCGATATGACACTGGATATTGATACAGTTTCGGCATCCGGCGGACGTCTTGGCTGCGGTACGATTCTGGTCATCGACGACAGCAACTGTATTGTAGATATTGTGCGAAACAATTTGGACTTCTTCCGCGGCGAGTCATGCGGAAAATGTACACCGTGCCGCGAGGGCGGCCAGCAGCTTTACAATCTGGTTACCCGCATCAGCCGGGGGCTGGCGACTCTGCCGGATCTGGAAAAAATCGATGAGCTGACGGAGACGATGCGCCTGACTGCCCTGTGTGGTCTGGGACATTCGACCGCTGTTCCGGTGCAGACGAGCATCCAGAACTTCCGTAAGGAATATCTGGCGCACATCGACCGCGATTACTGCCCGGTCTGCGCTCAGGCAGCCGTGGCGGAAGGAATTTATGAAGCAGAAGAAGATTATAGAAACGATGGAAACAGCCGGATGGGAAGACGGCGTGCAGCAGTCGGTGAACGCGATGTCATGTATGATTCGTATGACGCGTATGCGAGACACCGCAGCCGGGGAACATCCTATGCGGGACAGTTTAAACGGAGAGGGGGAAGAGAAGCATGATGGTACATCTGACAATCGACGGACAGCCGGTAGAGGTGGAGGAAGGAACGACGATCCTCCAGGCGGCGAAGAAAGCCTGTATCCACATTCCGACTCTCTGCTATCATGAGGATTTGAGCATCAAGGCGGTCTGCCGTATCTGTGTGGTTGAGGTAGAAGGACAGAGACTTCTTCCGACCGCGTGCAGTACACCTGTTTCGGAGGGAATGGTCGTGCAGACGGCATCCCCGAAGGTACTGAAAGCGAGAAGAAATATTCTGGAACTGATTTTTGCGAGACATCCGCAGGAATGCCTCGTATGTCCGAAGGACGGAAAATGCGATCTGCAGAAGGTAGCGCAGGATGTCGGAATGCACCTCGATATCCGCTATGACAAGCAGCTCCGCCATCAGAAGGAGGACTGGAGTTCTCCGGCCATCATGCGGAATCCGCAGAAATGTATTCTGTGCGGGCGTTGTATGGAGGTCTGCAATGAGATTCAGGGAATCAACGTCCTTTCGAAGGAAAACCGTGGATTCCATACGCTGATTGCCCCGGCCTATGGGGAAAAACTGGCTGATACCAATTGTATTAACTGCGGCCAGTGCGTGCAGGTGTGTCCGACCGGAGCATTGACGGTGCATTATCATACCTACGGGTTATATCGCCAGAAAGAATTAGGCAAAAAACTGATTATCCAGGTGGCTCCGTCCGTCCGCATTACGCTGGCGGAGGCACTGGGCGAACAGCCGGGCGTTGTCAGCACAGGACGTCTGGTGTCGGCTCTCAAGCGCCTGGGATTTTACAAGGTATTCGATTCCGATTTCTCTGCCGATCTGACGATCATGGAGGAAGGAACCGAGCTTTTGAACCGCCTGCAGAACGGCGGAACCCTGCCGATGATCACCTCCTGCTGTCCGGCGTGGGTCAAATATTGTGAAACCTATGCACCGGAGTATACAAAGCATTTATCGACGGCGAAATCTCCGCAGCAGATGTTCGGCGCGCTGATTAAAACCTGGTTTGCAAAGCGCGAGGGAATCGATCCGGGTGATATCTGCAGCGTTTCGGTTATGCCATGTACAGCAAAGAAATTTGAGTGTACCCGTCCGGAAATGAAGGACAGCGGCTACCAGGATGTGGATATTTCCATCACGGTTCAGGAACTGGCTGCCTTGATCCGTGCCGGTGGAATCGATTTTGCCGAGCTTCCGGATACACCGTTTGACGATCCATTTGGCGAAGGAAGCGGCGCGGGACTTATTTTCGGTGCGACTGGCGGCGTCATGGAGGCGGCACTCCGCACCGTCTACGCGGTGGTAACCGGCAAAGAGATGGAACATCTCGACTATACACCGGTCCGCGGCTTCGAGGGAATCAAGGAATCACAGGTTGATTTGAACGGCAGAGTCATCAAGGTAGCGGTGGCACATGGCATTAAAAATGCGAAAGTTTTGCTGGAAAAGGTAAAAAACGGAACTGCCGATTATCAGTTTATCGAGATCATGGCATGTCCGGGCGGCTGCATCGGCGGCGGTGGAAATCCGCCTAAGACATGGTCGATCATGGAGAAGCGGAAGAAAGCCATCTATGAGGCAGAGGCAGAGCTTCCGGTCAGACAGTCGCACAAGAACCCGGCGATCCAGAAAATTTATGAGACGTATCTGGGAGAACCGTGCGGGGAGCTGTCACATAAGCTGCTGCATACAGAGTACTGCAACCGGCAGGATCTGTTGCAATAAATTATTTTATTCCAACCATCATTTTCTTAAAAACAAGGTGAAAACCTGAGAACGGCTTCCAGTGCTGCCGCTCTCAGGTTTTTCACGTCCCACTACGGCTCCTCCCAGGTTTCAATCCTCGCCTTACGGTTCAAAATTCCTTTCTCCCATATCATTAAATGCATCTTAAATTCAATCGAATCCTGCGCTGTCGTAAAGGGTTCTTCACGCAGCAGTTCGGAGCGGATGCCGCGCTTTTCAAGCTCTTTCTGTCTTTTTTTGGCAAGAAGTTCGAGAGCCAGGTGACGGGTCTGCTGGGCTTTTCCGAAGGTGCGGGACGGATAGGCGGAAGAGGCTTTTTGAAGTTTCCGGGTCAGGAGATCGACTGTCTTGGCATGGGTGTTCCGGTGCAGGAGGCGGGCAATCTGACGGGCACGGCGCTTGGTGGGGTGCTGCTCATAGTCCTTCAGTCGATGTAGCAGTTTTGGATCACCGGCTTCGACGGCGATGGACTGGAAGACGCGCGAAGCGTCTTCGGAGAGATGCCAGGGATTTTCACGGATGACGCGGTATTTTTCCGGGACCGCCGGGTAGCAGCAGACGTTTAGCGGAGGAAATTCCGCGAGGGAGGCAAGCTCCCGCTCGTTTGCGTTGCAGGAGTTTTCCCCCAGATAGTCGAGTTTGTCGCGCAGGATGGCGATGCGGTATTCGAGCTGGCGGAGGTATTCGTAGCCTTTCATCCAGAAGTGCCCGATCTGACTGTAGTCATAGTAGTGATTTTCGAGAGTCAGATCTTCGAAAAAGAGTGTGACAACCGAGTCTCCCTGATGGACGATCAGGGCGTAGCGTTCGTTTTCATCCTGGGTTAAGAGGGCATCGAGTTCGCCCTCGTATGCCGGATCGTAGGTACCGGTCAGGCGGGCGTTGTGGAAGAGAAGGAAACTTTCGACTGCATCATTCATCAGGTAAACCAGGCGGATCGTGTCGGGAGCAGAAGTGCCGGTTTCCGGGAGAATAAGTTCGAACTGGTTTTCGGATAATAGTAATTCTAACATGGAAAAGGGATCCATTTTATAAAACTCCTTAATGTATAAAAATCAAAATGTTTTCCGACACAGGCAGAAAAACGGAGCCAGTGACTATCGTATTCTCAATACAGGAAAACATAGAACAATCATGGTAATTATAAGAGAAATAAGAAGAGGATGCAAGAGAAGAGCAATGCTGCTGCCGGATTGTACAAAATTTTCAGCTCAGAAAAATTTTTCCAGTGAATCGTAACATTTTCTATGTTTCACAAAAAAAGATAGTAAAACCGCGCGATTCGTGTTAATATAAGAAAGCATAAGAATAATCGCGGTGTTTTTGCAGCGGCGGTGAAAACCGCAAAGCTGCGTAAGAGACTGCAAGTATGAATAGAAAGGAAAATTTATCATGGAAATCACAAAAGCAACCACGATGGGCGAGATGCTTCAGTATGATATGGGTATTGCATATGTTCTGATGGAGGCAGGCATGCACTGTGTTGGCTGTCCGTCTTCGATCGGTGAGTCTCTGGAGGAGGCTTGCATGGTACACGGTCTGAACGCAGACGAGGTTATGGCAAACATCCAGGAGTACCTGAACGCAAAGAAAGAGTCTGAGCAGGCTGAATAATTCAAATTTTAGATTTTAATAAAATTCTGGATAAAAAGACGCTGTGTACGAAGTAATGAGGCTTCAGCATAGCGTCTTTTTCGTTGTTTTATAGGAAAGAACGCCTCATAAAGCAAGAGTGAAAAATGCTCGGATTGTTGTTTAGAGACTGAAAATTGTGTAAAAATAGTATACATTACAGAATTGACGTGATAAAAAGAACCCGTTATAATTGCGATAAAAATATTTTTACTTTTTTTCCGGGAGAGAGACTAAAACATATAACCGGATAAAAGCGGGTAGCTGATAGAGTACATAGAGATACAATGGAGGGATGGGAGTATGTTCAGTAAGCGTGAGTATGAATACGTGATGGAAATTGCGAAGGAAGGAAGTTTTTCAAAAGCAGCCCAGAAACTCTATATTTCCCAGCCGGCGCTCAGCGGTGCGATTAAAAAGATTGAGAAAGAGTTATATGGGATCTCGCTTTTTGACCGGAATGTGAACCCGGTGGCACTGACCCCGGCGGGGCAGTATTATCTGGAAAAAACGCGGAAGATATACGAGCTCAGCAATGAGATGGAGCAGCATTTTGCAGAGCTGGCGGGTATCCGTTCCGGTGTGATTAACATCGGAAGCTCCGGATATTTCTGTGCGTATTTTCTTCCGGAGGTGATCCGGGGCTATTGCAGACTGAATCCAAAGTGCCGGATCAACGTGACGGAGACGGATATTTCAGGGATGGATGCTGGGCTTAGAACCGGGCAGTTTGATATCACGATGGATGTCGAGGCACTCGACCCGGAGATGTTTGAGAGTGTGACGCTGGGGTATGAGTATATGATTATGGCGGTTCCTGCTTCCTTTGCTGTGAATGAGAAGCTGAAAGAGTTTCAGATCTCCAGGGAATCAATCCTGGAGCGGAGTTTTCTGGATGAAGCGGTGCGTGCGGTGGACCTTTCCAAAGTCTCGAAAGAACCATTTCTGATGCTGAAAAAGAATCAGGATTCTTATAAAAGGAGTATGGATATCTGCGCCCACGCTGGTTTCGAGCCGAAGGTGATTATGTATTTTGATCAGCTTCAGACTGCCTATAATGTGGCGCGGAGCGGACAGTCCGGTATCATCTTTTTTAGGGATGCACTGCTGAAATACACAGAGAAAACGGAAAAACTCTGTTATTACAAGATTGGCGATCCGCTGGCAAAGCGTGCAATCCTTTTGTCGATGAAGCGCTATCCGGGCGTGGGGGCAACAGTAGATGATTTTATCAAATACATTCTACTGGCTAAAAAATAGTTTAAAATTTCACAAAATACTGATAGGAAATTGCTTATAGTGCCATATTTAAAAATAACTCGGATTTTTAACCAGATAAAATACTGGAGTATATCCCATAGCTGAAAAAATAGAAACTCGGATGCAGAGCCTGGGCGGCGGCTATTCCCATGACTGTGCGAAAGCGATTGCACTGGTGCCGTTTTTCAAGGCTACATATTAAAATAAGTGTTCAAATTCTCAGTGTCATGGACAGGCATAAGGATTCTCCTATGGACATCAAACATACTACTAGAATGATTAACTTATAAAAGCCATAATAAAACGATTATATATATTTAAAATCATACGTCTGGAACAGGCATTTCCACTTCCTCCAACTACAAGGAAAGCCTGTATCCAGGCGTATTTTCGCTTATTAGGGAAGGTCAAGTATCATTTTAGACACGTTATGGTCCATAACCATTTACCTATACGTCCATATTCGAAAGAGAGTTGGAACATTTTTGGTGGGAATGGTAAAGTAATGTCAGAAAGAAACAGAGAGCTTCAAGAGGTTGGGTTTCAGACGCTGAAACAAAATGAAAAGAAACAGACAAATAGAACTTCTGAAGAAGCAATCTCTGACAGATAAAGGAGGAAACCATATGAGATTTGCAACTATCAAAGTGAACGGAACAGAAAAAGCCGGTATCGTCTTAAAGAATGGAGTGCTTCCGATTGAGGCACTGAATGCAGCAAAGGGAACTGCATGGGCCGAGGATGTCATGAGTCTCATCCAGAAGCAGCAGATTCCGGGACTGACAAAATGGTATAACGCAGGCGGCAAGGAAGAGCTGGAAAGTATTCCGGGACTGGTTCCGAGCGAGAAAGTTGTATACGGACCGCTCTACCGCAACCCGAAACGTATCTTTGGTATCGGCCTTAACTATGTAGACCATGCCGGAGACATCGGTTCTGCAGCTCCGAAGGGATTTCCGGGAAGCTTCTTCAAACAGGCAGACACCCTGATTGGTCCGGACGATGAAATCCTGCTTCCGAAGTTGAAAGAAGCACAGAAAACCACCGCAGAGGCAGAGCTTGGAATCATCATGGGCAAGGATTGCAGAGATATATCCGAAGAAAACTGGCAGGATGCCATCGTCGGTTACACCACCATCCTTGATATGACTGAGGAGTCCATCTTAAAGGGAAATGATTATGTAAGCGGCAACCCGAGATATTTAACCATCGTAAAGAACTTCCCGACCTTCTTCTCCTTCGGTCCGGAGCTGGTAACCCCGGATGAGGTACCGGATGTCAATGAACTTCTGGTCCAGAGTGTTCACAACGGTGAAGTTCATGCAGAAAACGTAGTAGCAAACATGACCCACAGACCGCCGCGTCTGGTATCCCTGCACAGCAGCATCCAGGGCTGGTACGCCGGAGACATCCTTTCCACCGGAACACCGAGAGCGTTCCATATCCAGGATGGCGATGTAGCAGAGTGCCGCATCACCGGACCGGACGGATTCGAGATGACACCACTTGTAAACCCGGTTGTTGACTTAAAAAAACATCCGGAAAAGGAAGTGTAGGAAAATAAAAAATTCAAACAGAACATTCAAATCATTTTATATATTCATTTTACAGGAGGTAACAGTATGGATTTAGGATTAAAAGACAAGGTAGTTCTCTGTATGGCATCAGCAGCCGGACTTGGCAAGGGAATTGCAACCGAGATGGCAAGAGAAGGTGCAAAGGTTATGATTTGTACCGCAGAACCGTTTAAAGATCAGCTTCTGGAAGCACAGGCTGAGATTGAGAAAGAAACCGGAAACCGTCCGGAGACCTTCCTCTGCGATGTTAACAAGGCGGAGGACATCGAGGCACTTGTAAAACACACCGTTGAAACACTGGGCGATATCTACGCACTCGTAAATATGTGTCCGGGTCCGAAGCCGGGACCGTTCGTAAGCTTTGATGATGCGGCATGGGAGGGCGCTTTTGAGATGTGCCTGCTCTCCTACGTAAGAACCATCCGTGCGGTACTCCCGTCCATGAGACGTCTCGGCGGCGGCCGTATCGTAAACTCAACTTCTTCTTCCGTTAAGGACTGCCTGGACAACCTGATTCTTTCCAATACCATGAGAATGGGCGTTGTCGGCATGAGCAAGACCCTGGCGAGTGAGGTCGGCAAAGACAATATCTTAGTCAATGTCATTGGACCAGGTCGTATCGGCACCGCAAGAATTGAGAATCTGAACAAGATGCGTGCAGACAAGGCTGGCATCAGCGTAGCAGATTACGAGAAGGAAGACCTGAAGAAGTTCCCGATGGGACGCTACGGCACCATCGATGAATACGGACGTCTGGCTACATGGCTGTGCTCCGAGGCAAATACATACGTATCTGGTCAGACCATCCTGTTAGACGGTGCGATGACAAGAGCATACTAATTGCAAAACATGGCAAAGATGCATTTCCGGAATGCAGGACATCCGGAAGAGTTCACGGAAGGCATGTTTTGCAGGTGAATTGGGAAATTTACCCGGAACTGCAGATACCTCTCTCCCGGAGGACATTTGGGGAAATGAAATCTGGGAGAGAATATAGCATAGAGGAGGTTGTTTAGAGCAGGCACTTTTGAAATAGAAAGTGCTGTGAAACAACATGGTGGTCACATATGTGTGAACAGTAAGTGAGGGTATTGCATAAGAAGGGGAATATTCATGAAAGAAAAAAAGAAATTGAGCTTGGCGACAAAGACGTTCATCGGTTTTGGCCTTGGTATTGTCATCGGACTCGTATTTGGAGAAAAAGCAACCATTGTAAAACCTCTGGGAACCATCTTTTTAAATATGATTAAAATGATTGTCGTTCCGATGGTATTCTTTTCCATCACAGCGGGAGTCGCGAGCTTAGGAGACTTGAAAAAGCTTCGGAACATTGGCGTGAAGGTGGTTGGACTGTATGCGCTGACATCTGCACTCTGTGTAGGATTAGGGCTTATCATGGCAAACATCATCAATCCAGGAAAAGGATTTGATTTAACCGCGTTATCACAATCGACTGATTATGAGGCGCAGGCGATGCCGAGTATCATTGATACGTTAATCGATATGTTCCCATCCAACATTTTCACTTCTTTTACCAACACAAATATGCTGCAGATTATCGTATTTTCGGTATTCTTAGGCGTAGCACTTATCATGATGGGAAAAGAGGGGGAACGCCTTTTAGCAGGTGTACAGAGCTGTGCCAATGCAATGTATAAAATCACAGCCATTGTTATGGAGTTTTCTCCGATTGGTGTATGTGCACTGTTAGCAGATTCAGTTGGTGCATATGGTCTGAAAATCTTTGGACCGCTCGGAAAGCTGATTCTCACGGTTTATGCTTCCGATGTAATCCTTGTTTTACTGATGTATATTCCGATGGTAGCGCTTCTGGCAAAGTTCCCGGTAAAGAAATGGCTGCAGGGTATCTGGAAAGTATGGGTTGTAACGGCCAGCACCACCAGCAGCAGCGGTTCTCTTCCGATCACAACCTCTGTTACGAATGATGAGTTTGGCGTATCTTCCGAGTTATCATCGTTCTCCCTGCCGCTTGGCGCAACCATCAACATGAATGGTGGATGTATCTACTATGCAGCGGCTATCGTAATGACGGCACAGATTTATGGAATGAACCTGACACCGTCCGCATTGGTAAACATTATTATTTCTACTGTATTAGTAGCTATGGGCTGTCCGGGTGTTCCGGGAGGCGCGATCATCATGACCACGATTCTTCTGACGAACATGGGACTTCCGCTGGAGATTGTAGGTCTGATTGCCGGTATCTTCCGACTGATTGATATGGCAAATACAACCTTTAACGTAACCGGTGATGTGGTAACCACCATGGTGGTAGCACGTAGCGAGGGCATGATGCATACGCTGGGAACTGGTGCGGAAACCGAGACAAAGGCAGCGTAAGGGCTGGAGAACAGAAAAACGGAATTCCGGCCGGCTACCAGGAAAAATAAAATATTCTTGGAAAAGTGTCAGCAGATGCGGACCAATGAGAATCTGAGAGTATATGCAGAATGAAAAGGAGATTTTATTATGGATAAATTATTCGCAAAAAGAATGGATGAACTGGTTCCGTCTGGAATCCGTAAAGTAAACGAAAAGGCGCTGGCAATGGAGCGCGCAGGAGAGACGGTCATTCACTTTGAGTTAGGACGTCCGGATTTCGATACACCGGAATACATCAAGAATGCCTGCATCGAGGATATCAAAAAAGGCGATGTATTCTATACTTCCAACTTTGGTACCATGGAGCTGCGGGAGGCGATTGCCTGGAAATTAAAGACGCAGAACAATGTAGAGTACAAACCGACTGAGATCATCGTCAGTGTAGGTCTTTCCGAGGCAGTTTTTGATGTCATGGCAGCAATTCTCGACGAGGGCGATGAGGTTCTGGTTCCGAATCCGGGCTGGTTAAACTACTTAAATGTTCCGAAGCTTCTGGGCGCGGTTCCGATTACCTATACATTGAAAGAGGAGAATGATTACCAGATTGATCTGGATGAGATTCGTGCAAAGGTTACCCCACGGACCAAGGCACTCGTTCTTATCACTCCGAGCAATCCGACCGGCGGTGTGCTGGCAGAGGATGTGCTGAAAGAACTGGCAGAGATTGCTGTGAAGAACGATATCATGATTATATCAGATGAGGTATATGAGAGACTGTTATACGATGATGCAAAACACATCAGCATCGCCTCTCTTCCGGGCATGAAGGAGAGAACCATCACATTAAACGGCTTCTCCAAAGCATACTCCATGACCGGCTGGCGTCTCGGCTACGCAGCCTGCAGCGAAGAGATTGTCAAGACTGTCAATAAGCTGCATCAGCACGTGGTTACCTGTGCAAGTTCCTTCGTACAGAAAGCCGGCGTCGTAGCGCTGAAAGAAGAGAAGAACGAAGTAGCAGACATGGTAAAAGAGTATCAGAGACGCCGCGACTATGCAGTTAAAGCAATCAACGAGATCGACGGACTGAGCTGCCGCTGCCCGAAGGGTGCGTTCTACATCTTCATCAACATCGAAAAACTCGGCATGAGTGGACAGGAATTTGCCCCGTTGCTTCTTGAAAATGCCAAGGTAGCAATGGTACCGGGCGATGTATTCGGAAGCGAAGGCGACCACTATATCCGTATGTCCTTTGCAAACAGCTATGAGAATGTGGTAGAAGGGTGCAAGAGACTGAAGGAATTTGTGGAGAAGATCCGCAAGTAAAAGTTACTTAAAAAATTTGCTTTACGAATTGAAAGACCGAGTGAATGGTCGGAATCTGGATAAGGAAGAATAGTAGAATAAAAATTCTTCAAATGTTAAATAAATTCGACCAAGAAATGATAGAAAAATATGAAATAAAACACAGGCAGCTTCGACGGATATCGTCTAGGCTGCCTGTGTCTATTAGGGGCTGAAGTCCCATTTTGTACGTTTTGTGCAAAAATTCTAAAATATATGTAGAAACAGAATGCACAGAGAAAGAGCAAATTCTTATGCCTTAATCTTCTTTTCCTCCAGATTCCGGTAATACTCCTTCACCATATCGATAAAATCCTTCGCGTGTGGTGAAATAATGCTGTTCTTCTTATATAAAAGCAGCAGCGGCACGCTGAACGGTGGATTGTCTACGGTGAAGAATGCAAGCTGCTCCACGTGGGCAGTGTGGCGGATTCCGCCTTCCGGCAGGAAGGTGATGCCGAACCCTCTTGCCGCCAGGTTGACCGAAGTCGTACTGCTGGTGGTGTATAGGGCATCTTTTGGCTCCATATTCATCTTGGCAAAGAGGTTTTTCATGGCGTGTCCCATGACCTGATCCTCCTGCAGCAGGATGAAGCGTTCCCGGCGCAGCTTTTTCATATCGATTGGAAGCGGATGATCCGGAGTGCCTGCTTCCAGACCGCGGATAGCCGGATGGTCCTTGCTGGCTACCAGAAGGAGGCGCTCGTTGAAAATGGTGTCATAGACGAAATCATCCAGATTGAGCGGCATATTCATCAGGGCGAAATCGATCTGATCCTCCTGTAACAGCTTGGAAAGCTGGGCAGTGTGGTGTTCACGTAAGGTGATGCGGACATCCGGGTGGCTTTCAGAGTAACTTGGCAGGATATCCGGCAGCAGGACGGATCCGCGCCACAGCGTCATGCCGACATTCAGAGTACGGCTGCGTCCCGTTTTCAGCTCGCCGAGCTGTTCCTCAAACTGACCGGTCAGGACTCCGACACTTTCCAGATAACGCATATAGATTTTTCCTGCCTCAGTTAGTTTGAGCGGCATATGGCTGCGATCGAAGAGCTTGACGCCTAATTCCTTTTCGGTTCGTGCGATACACTGGCTTAAATATGGCTGTGACAGATATAATTTTTCAGCCGCTTTGGAAATGCTTCCCTCACGGACGGTGGTAATAAAATACTCCGGGTTTTTAATATACATTTTTCCGCCTCCATTTAGCTTAATTAGCCTTTGCTTTATAGGACTATTTTTAAATGCTTATATTATTGTAAAAAAACAATATTTATATTCTCGTTCCGGGGATGGTATTTCAAGTTGATGCGTGTTATATTATAGCCATCAGGAAAAAACAAGAGTTTTCACTTAGAAGTATCCTAATAATATATAATAATATTACAATAGCGATATGTCAAGTGAAGAACCGACCTGATTCTATACCAATCCCTTTTATGTATAAGTATTGACAGGTATCCGTTACCAGTTTATTTCTTTTTATTTATGTAAACCCTATTGCATCAACCCTCCATGTGCGGTCAGAAGCCAATGACAGCACTACAGCAGTTATCCGAAGATTCCCTCTTGGAGGATAACATGCGTTTCCACGGAATTGCTGCCGATTGGGTAACGGATTTCAAGGCAGAAGTGGAGCAAAGATTTAATAAAAAACCGTTTAGTCAGGAGTTGACCCCTCCTAGCTGGACGGTTTTTTATTGTCTGGATAAGTAAGGTGGAATAGCTTGAGCACATTATATACCCCATTTTTAACTAGGTTTTTTCAAAAACCCGCTCATTCTTGCTTGTATTTTTTCAATTTTCCTATATAATAATAAAGAACGTAGATGAAGCTTTTACCTTTATTGCTACAAACTATGTACGCAGCAAATGTTTACAGGCGGGGAGTTCCTGCCGTGAGATTCCGTGTGATACAATCACAATAAAGGCAGGCGTGCATACACTAAGAAGAAAGGCGGATTTATTAGTTATGAAACAGTTGATTTATCTGGACAATGCGGCGACAACCAAAACGCGTCCGGAAGTAGTGGAGGCAATGCTCCCGTATTTTACGGAGTATTACGGCAACCCGTCTTCCGTTTATGAATTTTCGGCAGAGCCGAAGAGAGCGATTGCACAGGCTCGCGAGACGATCGCGAAAGCGCTGGGCGCAAAGTCCAACGAGATTTACTTTACCTACGGCGGCACGGAGTCTGATAACTGGGCGCTGATTTCCACAGCAGAGGCATATCAGGCAAAGGGCAAGCACATTATCACGACCAAGATTGAGCACCATGCGATTCTGCACACCTGTGAGTACCTGGAGCAGAGAGGTTTTGAGGTTACTTATCTGGATGTAGATGAGTTCGGTGTTGTTAAATTAGACGAGCTGGAGAAGGCGATCCGTCCGGACACCATCCTCATCTCTGTTATGTTTGCAAACAATGAGATCGGTACGATTGAGCCGATCAAGGAAATTGGTGAGATTGCGAAGAAACACGGCATTTTATTCCACACCGATGCGGTACAGGCATTTTGTCATGTTCCGATCAATGTAGATGAGTGCCATATCGATATGCTCAGTTCCAGCGCCCACAAGTTAAATGGACCGAAGGGAACCGGCTTCCTTTATATCCGTACCGGATTAAAGACTCGTTCCTTCATCCACGGCGGCGCACAGGAGCGTAAACGCCGCGGCGGTACCGAGAATACGGCTGGTATCGTAGGATTCGGCAAGGCAGTTGAGATTGCGATGGCGACGATGGAAGAGCGCACAGCAAAAGAAAAAGCGATGCGTGACCACCTGATCGAGCGTGTATTAAAAGAAATTCCATTTGCACGCCTCAACGGACATCCGTCCCAGAGACTTTCCAACAATGCAAACTTTGCATTCCAGTTCATCGAGGGTGAATCCATGCTGATCATGCTTGACATGGAAGGCATCTGTGGTTCCAGCGGTTCTGCATGTACCTCCGGATCCCTGGATCCGTCCCATGTACTTCTGGCGATCGGACTGCCGCATGAGATTGCACACGGTTCCCTGCGTCTGACCCTGTCAGCCGAGACAACCATGGAGCAGATTGATTTCACGGTAGACTGCTTAAAGAAGATTGTAGAACGTCTTCGTTCTATGTCTCCGCTGTATGATGATTACATTAAGAAACATCCGCAGCAGTAAGATTTAGACATTTTAAGCAAAATGAACATCTACAGATAGGTACTTTTGCAACTGAAAGTGCCGTAGGATAACGTGGTGGCAGCAGAAATTTGCCGTATTTAAAGGCGAAAGCACGGCAAATTCCGTTACTGTACACGTACACAGTGAATGAAGATATAGAGAGGAAACACCCGATGTATTCAGAGAAAGTAATGGATCATTTCCAGCATCCGAGAAATGTAGGCGAGATTGAAAATGCCAGCGGTATGGGTACCGTCGGCAACGCAAAATGCGGCGATATTATGCGTATTTACCTGGATATCGATGACAACCAGATCATCCAGGATGTAAAATTTAAAACATTTGGCTGCGGTGCAGCCGTTGCGACCAGCAGCATGGCGACCGAGATGGTAAAAGGAAAAACCATCCAGGAAGCGATGGAAGTTACCAACAAAGCCGTTATGGAGGCACTGGACGGACTTCCGCCAGTTAAGGTACACTGTTCTCTGCTCGCAGAGGAGGCAATTCACGCTGCTCTCTGGGATTATGCTCAGAAGAATGGCATTGAGATCAAAGGACTCGTAAAACCGAAGACGGATATCGGCGAGGAAGACGTCGAAGAAGAGTATTGATGAAAAAGAAAAAAGTAGTAGTCGGCATGTCAGGAGGAGTTGACTCCTCCGTGGCTGCCTGGCTTTTAAAAGAACAAGGATACGATGTGATCGGCGTCACAATGCAGATCTGGCAGGATGAGACGAATGTAGAGCAGGAAGAGCACGGCGGCTGCTGTGGTCTGAGCGCTGTCGATGATGCCAGACGGGTTGCGGAACGGCTTGAGATCCCGTATTACGTGATGAACTTCAAAAAAGAGTTCAAAGAAAATGTCATGGATTACTTTGTACAGGAATATCTGGACGGACACACGCCGAATCCATGTATTGCCTGTAACCGATATGTAAAATGGGAGTCCCTTTTGCAGAGAAGTCTGGAAATTGGGGCTGATTATATTGCAACGGGACATTATGCGCGCGTGAGAAAGTTGCCGAATGGCCGCTATGCGATCTGCAAGTCTGCGACGGCGGCGAAAGATCAGACCTACGCGCTTTATAACCTGACCCAGCATCAGCTTGCACACACTTTGATGCCGGTCGGCGAATATACGAAAGACAAGATTCGTGAGATGGCGGAGGAGATTGGACTTCCGGTGGCACACAAGCCGGACAGCCAGGAGATCTGTTTCGTGCCGGACAACGATTATGCAAAATTTATCGAGGAAAATAGTGATTGCCGGATTGACGAAGGCAATTTTGTAGATAAGTACGGCAATATTTTAGGTCGTCATAAAGGAATTACCCATTATACGGTGGGACAGAGAAAGGGCTTAAATCTGGCACTCGGTCATCCGGTGTTCGTGACGGAGATACGTCCGGAGACGAACGAGGTTGTGATCGGGGAAAATGAGGATGTCTTTTCTAACCGCCTGACCTGCCGGAATCTCAACTGGATGGCGATTGAGGATCTGGGCGATCAGGAGATGCGCGTCAGTGCGAAGATTCGTTACAGCCACAAAGGGGCGCTCTGTACGATCCGCAAGATTGGCGAAGATCGGGTGGAATGCGTATTTGATGAGCCGCAGAGAGCGGCGACGCCGGGACAGGCAGTCGTTTTTTATGACGGCGAATATGTCGTAGGCGGCGGTACGATCGAATAATTTAGAAATGAAAGAAGATTTTAATTGGGCAGAAATCTCTGTCGGCATCAAAGTTGTGCTGCGATCCGATTGATTGGAAACAGTGAATGCGCGGATCATGGAGAGGTTAGAATCTTCTGTAAGATTGGAGTTTTTTATAAATGGCAAGAGGAGAAAGCAGAAAAAGAAAGCCAGGCACACCGGATTACCGGAAACGTTTCTGGGCGGCGGTGACCGCGATTGTGGTCACGGCGGGTTCCATTGGCGTAAGCCATGCTGGATTTACCCTTCCGAATCAGGCACAGAAGCAGGTGCAGATGGCGGCTGCTGAGACAGAACCGGCGGAACAGACAGCGAAGAAACAGGTGCCGAATGCGGCAAAGCGAAGTCTGGAGCTGGAAGATGCACAGGGCATTCAGGAGGCGGATGCAGCGGCGGTTGCGGACCAGAGCGAGCTGGAGAGTGACAAAACGACGGCGAGCGGCTTCCGGAGTGTCGATGAGACAGTGTATGCGACTGAGAACCTGCTCAACGTGCGTTCGGGCTGTGGAACGGAGTATGAGATTGTGACACAGCTGAATCAGGGCGACAGCGTGCAGCGCGTCGGTATCGGAGACGGCTGGAGCGAGGTGCTTTATAAGGACAAGAGCTGTTTTATCCGTTCCGAATACCTGACGACGACCGAGCCGGGCAGTGAGGAAGCGACGGTCACAGCGCAGGGGGCAGAAGCGGATGCACAGGGTGCACCGGTGTCCAACGGACGTATCGTAGCGATCGACGCGGGACATCAGGCAAAGGGCAATCCGGACAAAGAACCAGTTGGACCGGGCTCCTCGACCATGAAGGCGAAGGTGGCTTCCGGCACCGAAGGTGTATCGACGAAGCTGCCGGAATATGAGCTGACTTTATCAGTTTCGAAGAAGTTAAAACGGATTCTGGAAGAGAGAGGCTATCAGGTCGTCATGATCCGGGAGTCCAACGATGTCAACTTAAGCAATGCGGAGAGAGCGGAGATCGCCAACAAGAGCGGCGCCTCCATTTTTGTCCGGATTCATGGCAATTCGCTGGATAACACGACAGTCAACGGAACACTCTCCATGTGCCAGACGGCGACCAACCCGTACAACGGCGGGCTTCACGCGGCAAGCTATTCTCTTTCCAAGAAGATCACGGACTCTGTCTGCGCGGCAACCGGCTTCAAGAACCGCGGTGTGCAGGAGACAGACAGCATGAGCGGCATCAACTGGTGTAAGATACCGGTTTCCATTGTCGAGATGGGCTTTATGAGCAACCCGGAAGAAGACCAGAAGATGGCGCAGGATGATTATCAGGAATTGATTGCCGGGGGAATTGCGAACGGAATTGATGCGTATTATCAGTAAATGCTGAAAAAAACAGATGACAAAAGTCAAAATATCATGTATAATAGTATAGGTGTTTCGAAGAGAAACACCTAATATCTGGAGACGTAGCGAAGCGGCCGTAACGCGGCGCACTCGAAATGCGTTTGTCGGTTCATCCCGGCACGAGGGTTCGAATCCCTCCGTCTCCGCTTCCTGGGGACCCTTGTAAATACAGGGATCCCCTTATTTTATGCGGGTTTCCGGGCTTTTTTGAAAAGTTTTATAAGTGCAGTTAAATGCTTAAAAGTGCATCTAAATGGGGAAAGTATCACACGAAATATCACACGAAATCACACGATAAAACGGTTCTTCTTCGCAAGGGTTTCCTCAATCCTGGAACGCTCTTCATCGATGACATTTTCATAAACTCTTTTAAGGACAGAGCTGCCTGGCTTCCATCCGCCGATGGCTTCAATGTAGCGATCCGGAACTCCATTGGCATGCATCTGGGATGCTGCGTAATGCCTCAGGTCGTGGAACCGGAACGGTGGGAGCCCAGAAGCACGAAGCGCCTTCCGGAAGCGCTTGTACAGCTGATCGGGGTTTAGTCCTATAATGGTATCGCTGTCGCTCTTGTGGGGGATGACCTTGATGAGGTCTATCACATACTGCGGAACACGGACGGTCCGGTATGAATCATAGGTCTTCGGTCTGTGGACAACCCATTCCCATCTATCTGTTTCTGACACTGCCTTATTAATCCGAATCGTGCAATTCTCACAATCAACATCTCCAAAGGTAACGGCGCACGCCTCTCCACGTCTCATCGTGCCGACAGCGGCAAACAGGATGCCGACTTTTACTTCTGGCGATTCGCAATGATCCAGAAGAATCTGCACGTCCTTGATGGAAGGAGTGTAGTATTCGAGCTTTACTTTCTGCGGAAGTGTAACCTTGACCGTAAAGTCAGGTATAAACATAGCCAGGGCAGCAGATAGCAATCCGAAGACGTTGCGGATGTACTTCGGGGAGTGCGAGATTGCAAGGTCAGAAACAAATTTCTGAAGCTCGATGTTTTTAATCACTGATAAGTCAATCGTAGAAATTGGATGCGCCTGGATACGCCGCAGTACAGTATAATACCCCTTTATAGTTGATGGGGATAACACATTTCTTTTCATTTCGATGTATCGGGTACATGCCGTCGAGACGGTCAGAGCTTCCTTCAACTCCCGGCGATTATTCTTCCATTCAGTTGCAAGTGCCTGAGCCTCTGCTTTTGTCCGGGCCGTAAAACTCTTATAATGTTTCTTTCCATTCTCATCCGTATAATCAAATACCTGGATGCGGATATTTCCGGACGGCAGTTCGCCTTTTTTCTTTTTTGCCATAATATCATTTCCTTTCCTCTGTTGCGATGCCGCAACTGTGTAAAATGGGTATAAAAATAACGCCCCTTGCCAGGACGCTCTGGAAATGATATAATTCAGGTGTTCTAAGTCTGATTTATATCTTTCAGGGCAGCCTGTAAGAGAAAATCTATGTAAAGCCGTTCGGTGTTGGTAGCACCGGGCGGTTTTGCGTTTTATAAAGTAGAAAATAAATAGGATTTAATTTATTTGGAAGTTGTATCTGGCAGCTTTGGAGCTTTTGTCCGAATTCCGTCGATATGTTCAAATAAATCATCCTTGATAGGAGAGCGCATAGGATCCAGAATAAAATCAATTCCCTCACGTCGAGCTTGCTTGGCAGCTGGGACGAAGTCACTGTCTCCAGAAATTAAAATAATACGATCGACCTGCTTTTTAAAAGCTAAAGAGGAGATATCTACACCAATGCGCATATCCACGCCCTTTTGGGAGATGGATAGAGAAAAATCTTTTTCAGTTAAATCAGAAATGGAAATTCGCCCAGAGAGCAACTTTTTGGTAATATCCGGTTTAATATTAAATAAAGCTTGTTCTTCAGCTAAACGTCCAAGTCGAAGAGCAAATTTTCTTTGATGCTTCAATTCATTGAAAAAATCAGTTGCCCAAGAAAAATCTGGAGTCTGAGATAAATTAATAGCACGTTTTAATAATGGATGGTAAATGTTTTTTGCACTTGGCGGGCAATCGTAGTAGAAAACTCTATACAAAGAAGCCCCTTCTTTTTCCTCTGTGATGTGGCGATGGCAGTAGAGTGAAAGCTCTTTTGCACGTTCGGCTGGCGTTTTGTCACCATATATATTAAAAGCACGTTTTCTGTAAAAAGCTCCGTCTACAAGAATAGCTGTTTTTATCATAATGCAATACTCCTTATCTTAATAAAAAATACCCCTAGCGTCATCGCATCCCTTATGGTGGGAGGATTACTGCTAGGGGTATACTCTCAAGCTAGTACATTGCAAAAAGCAATGATTAAATTCTTTTGTACCACATATGTGGTATCATTAATTTACCCCAAAACAGTAGAAATGTCAATAGTGTACAAAAAAATATTTAAAAAAATTTATTTTAGTCCTGTTTTTTATGCACAATATCAATAGGATGTTGTGGAACATAAAAAGCGCCTAAATCTCAATTCAATCAGTTCCATCGGATATCCCGTGCAATCACAGAACTGGCTTTGCGTACATCCGGAATAAGACTGCAGCAAATCATCTGATATAAGCAGATGAGCGGCAAATTCGTTTGCTTCCCGTTCAATGCCAGATGTGAGAAGCAGGGTTCTATTTTTTATGAACGCGCAATTTTCTTTTCTATGTAAAAGTGCGTGCCCGAGTTCGTGTGCTGCGACTACTTCGAAGAGCGGACTGTCCGCCGGGATGCTGTCATTGATGAAGATCCAGCGCTTCCGATTTATGAGCTTGTAGTTTCCAGCAATGTTTCCAAGCGGGAGAATCGCTATGCGAATATTGGCATATTCAGCAATCTTTATAGGGTTCCGGCTTCCAGCCATGCGTTCATAGTACCGGATTAGCCTGCGGATTTTATGATCAATTGTTTCCAAAAAGTACCACCTACTTTTTATTCTTATTTGGATTGTACTTTACTTTATTTTCTTTCTTTGTTTCCCTAAGCGCGTACTCGAATGCGTTTTGGAGCAGGCTCAGGGAGGCACTGTCAATTTCTGTATCACCATAATACAGAGGTCCATCTTCGCCGTTTCGGATTTTATCCATGATGTTATCAAGGTCTTTCTTTATGTCGCGCTCGTCGCGGGCAGTAAGTTCTGGAGCCTTTTCTTTTATTTCATTACGTCCGGTCATTAGATAATCGACGGTTACGCCGAAATAGTCAGCTACCTTTTGTAGGGTTTTAGATGAAGGTGTACTTCTGCCAGATTTCCAATTACTGAGTGCGGTTTGGGTTACTCCTGCTTCCTTTGCAACTTTGTAAGGGGTAACACCATGTTTTTGTAGAAGTTGCTCAAAGACTTCGTACATTTTTGTGCTCCTTTCACAAAGATAGCATACTTTCGCAAAAATTAGTAAAATCACTTGACTACTAACGATTAATGTTGTATTATCTACTTACGCAAGCGAAAGCAAGCGAAATAAATACTTTCAACTGCGATATGCTTACTTTTATAAGATGTGGTAGTTTTATACTTGAAAGTATATCACAGTACGAAAGTATTTTCAATACCATACTTACGGAAAGGAGATGCTATTTTGTACAAAAAATTTCAGGCTCTTTTGGAAAAAAAGAACAAAACAGTGTATCAGGTATCAAAAGAAACCGGAATTAGCCAGACTGCGTTCTCGAATTGGAAATCTGGACGTTCAACTCCAAGCATAGAAAGCCTTAAAAAATTATCGGCATATTTTGAAGTGGCAATAGAGGACTTGCTTGATTAGGAAATTTCAAATTATTTGCAGATGAACTTTTGCGGAAAGTGGCTGAACGAATGGGAGTTCCTGTGAGTGAGTTGGCAGGTCGAAGGGAGGTGATCGCGAAATGTGGGTATCCAAGAAGAAATGGGCGTCTTTAGAGAAAAGAGTGACTGCTCTTGAAGAAAAGCTGCAAGGGCAGTCACGCGATGCTGAGGTTGATAAGATATGCGAAAGAATGGCAATGGAATTATCAAAAGCTAGTCTTCCTGAGAATCGTTGGTAGTGCGAAAGCCGATGCGACGTGCAGGTTTAGTTTTGTCTTCACGTTCCACAGAGGTAATGAGAAAGTTAAGCTGACTAACGTGTTGGATAAGCTGAGCATCCTTTCCGTTAACAAATCCATAAAAATAAAGCATATCTGGATTTTGATAACCAACAGATGTAACGACCATAACGGTCGAAGAACCAAACGATGCCAAGCGTAAAGCAATTTCATGGTCATTATCAAGCTTAGCTTCGTATTCAGCTATTTCTTCCATAATTTTTTCATATTTCCAGTCAGCGAGAGAATAGTTTCGGATTCTATAAGAAGATAATTCGCCCATATCGTTCTCCTTTCTATCATACTCGGTTCTGGTAGGAGCCTGTAAGTATAGTATAGGACAAAGAGAAGGAAACGGCAATCAAAAAGGTGCATTCTGGTGGAGGGAGGTGAGAGGAATGGAAACTAGAATAACTTGTTTCGAATTTGTATAGGGACAATTTCCAGAAAAATGGAATGTAATGGTTCTTGACATAAAAATCTCCTTTCTTTTGTACTCGGCTCTGGCCGGAGCCTGTATGGAAAGCATAGCATAACGGAGATATAGAAACAAGAGATATGAGCTGTTCGCAGCAGAGGATGAGAGGGGGTAAACGATATGGCGAAATCATTAGTTGAAAATGCAATCATCGACTTTCGCTGTGATTTTCACAAATTAAAAGAAATCCTCGGATATGATGACAACCAGCTGGCAAAGTACCTCGGATGTTCAGAGAGTACGATCGGAAAGCTCCGGAAGGAGCCTATGAATGTTTCGGGCAGATACATCCTTCTGGTGCAGGCTCATCTGGCGATCGAGGATGCAAAGCGAAGACAGGGAGTCCTTAGATGAAGACATGTAGTACCTGTTGGAAACGATGGCGGTGCATGGAATCCGACCGGGAATATGCCTGCCGAGAATATGAGAAGAAAGCGAGGAAGCGTAATGGAAAGAAAAGAATTGCAGTACATACCCATTCGGAGTCAGAGCCAGCAGAGGGTTAGAGAGCTGGCGGCAAGACTGTATCGGTCGGACGCGCAGCGGTTGTTCTGGTTTCGTGTGGCGGTTGGCTGCGCGGCCGTCACGGCGGTGGCAACTGGGGCAATGATGGCGATTGCACAGAGTGCTGCGATGTTTTAGAAAAAACCGATGAGTGAAAGAGAAAAGGAGCGTACTTATGAAGAACGGGAAGTTATTTGTAATTATCGGCGGAATTATTATAGCCGCTGCGCTGACATTTACAGTTGGTATCCAGTCGGCACAGAACAGAGCGATTGGATTGGAAGAGTCGGTATATACGGCTGAATCCGATATTAAGGTACAAGAGAAAGCACGGGTGGATAAAGTATACAACTTAGCAGACTGCGTTAAACAGTATGACAGACATGAATCGGATACTCTTAATCAGTTGGCAGATAAGATGTCTAAAGGGAATCAGATTGAGGATGTAAGCACGGCGCTGGCAGCAGTTACATATTCTTACCCAGAATTGAAATCGAATGAGAATTATAAACAACTCATGTAGGAGCTGACAGTCATTGAAAATCAGTTATCTCAGTACCGCGAAAATTATAACAGCAATGTAAAAACGTATAACAGCTATGTTAAGAGATTTCCGGCGAGAGTGTTCTTGTCATGGACAGGTTATAAGGTGCAAAATTTTGAGCGCCTTGATTATCAAGCGCCTGTATCAGCTCCAACAAAGTTATTTGAGGAATAGTCATGGAAGTAAAAAAAAGAGAGATTCTGGTCAGTATTATTATTGCACTTATTTCAATCATGATTGGAATTTTCATTTCCGGAAAAATCAGCGATAGTCAAGATGCAGGAAGAGAGAGCTATCAAAAAGCTATCCAGATTGAAGAACCAGAAATTTTCCGGCATTGTATGAGTGTAAACTCTGGAGATGGTCTGATTTACGGAGAATTAAAGGCAGTTGATACTGTCAGCGATCCGAAAATTGAAGGGGAATGGCTATATTTATCAAAAAAAACTCAACGATATACGATGCACACCAGAACGGTTCATACTGGAAAGACTACACGTATCGAAACCTACTGGACTTGGGACACGATTTCAGTTGAAGAGCTTCACAGCAAACGGGTTAGTTTTTGCGGAGTGGAATTTTCGTATGAGAAAATAAACCGCCCTGATAGCCATTACATAGATACAGTGAAAACGGGAAGGTATATGCGGGAAGTGTTTGACGGGTGCGATACCTCATATACTGGAACCATTTTTACCAAGATGGCTGATAATGCGATATCCGATGGTTCTCCTTTTTATCTGAACAAGACACCGCAGGAAACTTTGGATGTTGTAAAGAATGCTGGACGTTGGGAATTAGTTCTGTTCTGGGTAATGTGGCTGATATTAACCGGTATTGTTATAGTTTCTTTTTGCCATATGGATAATGATTGGCTGGATTGAGAGCACTTTAAAGGAGGTAACACGATGAAAGTAATAGAGGTTAAAGAGATTCTGGTAGAAGACGATGTTTATGCAGCGTTGGAAAGAGAAGCTAAAGAGCAGAACATTTTAGCAGCGAAGTGTACACCTCCATTTGAAGTGACAATCGGTCATGTGGTTGATATGGCGGTGCGCGCATATGGACAGGTATTAATAGAGGAACAGAAGAAAGCAGACGCACTGGCTTATACAGAATAGGAGAGGCGAAAAATGAGGTATTTTAAAACCTGCCCGCGGTGCGGAGCACATCTGGATCCGGGCGAGTCATGTGATTGCAGAAGGGAGAGAAACAATGAGTCAGGTGGACAAGGTAGAGATTCTCGCCGCGAGCATCCGAGCGCGCCTTATCTTGCCAGAAGGTCAGGAAGAGAACCTGCGGAGCGCCCTGGAAGAGGGACTGAGTAAAGTTGATGAGGTAGAGCGGGTGCAGACCAAGGCAGTATCACCATATCGATACATAGAGGTACAGATGGAGGATAAAGGGTTTGCGCTGTGGGCGGCGGGCGGGTTTGACGGAAGAAGCAAGAGAGGATATGCGATTACGGCAGCGGGACCGGATGGGCGCCCGCTGAAGCCCTATCGGCTTATCAGGGAGACGAATGGACGGCATCTGCTCTTGCCATTGTATCAGGGTTGCTTTATTGCAGAGTCAAAAGCGCTGCCGCGGGGCGGTCCGCTGACAAGCTTGTATCAGGTGATAGGTTTTATCGGGCGAGATGGAAAGCTGTATGCGAAAAACCAGTGCCTGTGTAGTTCGGGAGACAGCTTTTTTATATCCCGGATGAAAGAGGGAGAGGCGGATCGCTTTTCCGGCTTGATGGAGTCTGCAGCTTATATGGCAAGTAAGGAAAGCAATACATCGACGGAGTATTGGTGGTAGTATGGAACATTTTACAGCGGAGGTGCAGCGGATTCGTCCGGCGGCACCGGGGCAGCAGGTGATTGAACTTGCGGCGGATGAATGGCTTGCCAGGATAATTCGGAACAGGAATGTCCGTTATGTGGCGATTGGCATAGAGGATGGACGCCGCATCACACCATTGCAGCAGAGGAAAGCGTATGCCACGCTGCGGGACATCGGGGAGTATACTGGATACCCGATGGATGCAATCAAGGGAATCATGAAAGTAGAGCACATGATGCGGACAGGGGACTATGAATATTTTTCCCTGGCGGATTGTTCCGTGACGAAAGCAAGAGAATTTATCAATACATTGTTGGAATATGCCCTGAAAGAGGGGATTATCATGGATGAATCCGGTCTGATGCGGACGGATGACATTGATACCTATCTGATTCAGTGCATCCGGTACCGGCGGTGCTGTATCTGCGGGCGGCCGGCGGACATACATCATGTGGATGCGATCGGCATGGGAAATAACCGGCGGCATTATGATGATTCGCAGAATGAGATAGCGGCTCTTTGCCGGAACCATCACAACCTGGCACACAGTTTGGGATGGCAGCGGTTTATGAGTAGATATAAGGTGTACGGTATTGAAAGATACCGGTGCCGGGAAGGAGGAAGTGATGGCAATATCGTTCGAGACGATTGGGAACGGGGCGCTGGCGGCGCAGTTCAGGCAGGCGCTGGCACAGGTGGGGCGAAACATTATTGACCCGAATATGGATCCAGAGGCTGTGCGGGGAATTACAATCAAACTTAAATTCAAGCCGAATGAAAGCGGAACAATCGAAACGATCTATGCTTGTGAAGCAAAGTTAGCTGGTCCGAAAAAGTCGAAAACAACGTTTTTGATTGGACAGGATGTACGGACTGGAAAGATCGAAATGTCAGAGTATGGCAATAACCGTCCGCAAGTGGCTGCGTATGATACAATTCAGACAGCGCCGCGGCAGCAGACTGAGACAGAGAAAAATTTCGATCCGGAGACAGGAGAAATTTACGAGCCGCAGTCCGGACCGATTGATTTAAGAAAGAAGAAGGGAGAATAGAAAGATGGAAGGATTAAAAGAAGCGATTGACCGCGTAGCAGAGCTGGCGGTACAGGCGGAAAAAACAGAGGTTGTAACGATTGCCGGAAAAACATATGCGAACCGCAATCTGGTACGGTATGACACACCTAAAAAGGCAGCAGCCATTCATACCCATACACTGGTTTCACTTCTGGAGTACATTGAGAAATGTGCGGGCGAATTTGCTGGTAAGAAAATGACAATTCATGTTGAGAGCCCGGAGAGAGTCTACTTTATTTCAGAGCTGGATTCAGAGCGTGGAAGAGAATGCCTGTTTGAGGCTGAAGCGGAGATATCGGCGTTTCGTTTTGGAAGCTGGTACGAACAGGAGAATTTCATGATTGCGCTGCAGTCGAATTTTCAGCCGAATGACGATTTAGCGGCGGTTATGATGCTGGCTGGAAACATCGAAAAGAAGAATAAGCAGACGTTTTCGGATGATGGAGTATCCCAGGTGGCAACCATGAGCGTGGGCGTTGCATCGAAAGCGGATGCGATGGTTCCGAACCCGGTGAACTTGACGCCTTTCCGCACATTTATGGAGGTGAAACAGCCATCCAGTAAATTTGTGTTCCGTATCAGCGGAGAAGAGACCCCACAGTTCAAACTTGTGGAAGCAGAAGGTGGAATCTGGAAGTGTGAGGCGATCGCCAACATTAAAGATTACCTTCTGGACGGACTGGGTAAAATGCCGGAGGAAATCAGAAACCGTATTGTGGTTATCGGATAACCGAAAGAAAAAGTAACATTCTCCTGTGGAGATAATTTGTTATATATTACCGAACTGTGCCATTGGTTGGCATCTGCCCCGGAGCTTGTCGTACTCCGGGGACTCCTTAAAATATAATTGGCTTTCTCTGACCGTCCGGATGGGTTGTCTTAGCGAGCCGCAAAGTGATGCTTCGGCAGGCGGGGATATCCTTCCTGCTGCGGCATATACGAGGTGGAGAATATGAAGGAAGGTATCAAAGAGGGTATTACCTATTTTCCACTTGATTGTCACTTAGATGAAAAATTTGATTTGATAGAAGCAGAATACGGATTAAAAGCATTTTCGGTAGTCGTCAAGCTCTTCCAGAGAATCTACGGCGGGCATGGTTATTACTGCGAATGGAATGAAGATATAGCGTTACTCTTTGCGAGACAGAAATGCCTTTCATCTAGCGATGCTGGGAACAACTTAATAGCCGATATAGTGGCGGCTTCTATCAGACGGGGTATCTTTTCCAAAGAGCTGTACGAAAAATACGGGGTTTTAACCTCCAGGGGAATCCAGAAACGGTATCTGGATATCGTGTATAAACGTAAGGCTGTAAAAATGGAAAAGGCATACCTTTTATTAAGTGATGCCGAAATCAAGGGAAATGTTGTCTTAATCGACCATTCTGATGACAGAATGATAAAAAATGACGTCAGAATCGAACAAAGTAAAGTAAAGCAAAGTAAAAAGAATACTAACGTATTCTTCGTTGCAAACGGCGAACCGCCTGCAACGCCGCCGAGAAAGCTGATTCCGGAAGATAGTTTCGAAATGCGCTGTGTTAATTGCCTGATTGATGCACTGGTGAAGGATATGCCAGGAGCCAAGGTACCCAAGACGGCAGCAGAACGGCAGAAATGGGCTGTGGAAATTGAAAAGATGAAGCGGATTGATAAACGGAGTGAAGAGGAAATTCAGAAAGCTCTTAACTACGCTGTTACGGATCCATTCTGGAAAACGAATATCCGCAGCACTGGCAAATTCCGGAAACAGTTTGAAACGCTGCTTCTTCAGAGCCGCCAGCGGACTGACAGAAACAGGCAGCAGGCAGCGCCGAAGAACCGGTTCCACAATTTGGAAGAGCATGGATATGACTATGACAAAATGGTGTGGGATATGGCAAATCGGTCCGGATTAGGGTAAAGAGGTACGGAGATGGAAGAATTAAAGAAAACACCGCGAACGGGCATGGAAGCGGCTTGGCAGCAGATGGGACTCTCTCTGGCGGAGGCAGAAAAGCGGATTGTCCAGAGCGCAGCGGGGAGCATGATAGAGATCGGCTATTACCTGAAGCAGATTCGGGATGCGCGTCTGTATGAGGAGAAAGGTTATAAAAACATCTGGGAGTATGCGGAAGCGGAGTTTGGTTTTCATAAATCAACGGCATCCCGTTATATGACCCGGAACGACCGCTTTTCGAAAGGCGGGAACAGTCCGGAGCTGGATGAGAGATACATAGGCTACAGCAAGAGCCAGCTGCAGGAAATGCTTTCCCTGGATGATGAGCAGATGGGGCAGGTAACTCCGGATATGACGGTTGGGGAAATCCGACAGATCCGGAAAGCGGAAGAAGATCCAGATCCGCAGCTTCCCGGTCAGATGGAGATAGGGGATTTTCTGGATCCGGAGGATCTGGCGGAGAATGGAGCTAACATGATGCAGGAAGAAATTTCGGAGGAGATACAGCCGGGAAGCGTGGTGCTGCAGGTAAAGGATTTGATTTTGGATAATGGAGAGGATGAGGGGCAGCAGGTGGGTGTTGCGGCGTCGCAACAGAAACTGGTACAGAAAAATACAATGGATCCGAAGCTTCGTGACATTTACCTGAATGAAGCAGCGAGGAAAATAATTGCGAATCATAAAGAGTGGCTCTGCCAAGATTTCGATAACAGAGTTCTAAATGTGACGGAGTCGGAAAAGCAATTTAAGCAGAAATTCAGAAATATATCAACCAGTTATTACTTTCCGGATCCCCAAAAAGAACGCAAAATAGCTTGGATGGATATGTTTGGCGATTATATCCAGATCTGGAACGGGAATGCTGAATGTCTTGGAGATGTAGAATGGTTTTATCTTTGTGCGGCTGTGCAAAGTATGTGGAATACAATAGCGATCGAAGATATACAGAAGTGTGTGGAAAACGGTGATGAAAAACAGCCGTCGGGTAAATGCATTCACCGTCCAGAATTTCTGTGTACATCCTCGGAAGAAAGTAAGAGAACACCGGGGAACGGCACTGATTGCACCCATCATTGCTGTTGGGACTGCTCGGAACGTGGAAAAGGAACCTGCAGGATAGAGTGTTATGCTTCGGCACATCGCCCGGTTACTCAGGGGGCAGAGATGTACTGCATTCCGGAAACGGAAGATATTGAAAACGCTGCCGAAAAGCAGCAGGAAAAGAAAGAGAGTCTGGAAGAGCTAGAAACAGCTGCAGGGCAGCAGGAGGAAAAGAAAACGGATCTGGAACTGCTCCAGATTATGTATGAGAAAGAGAAGAGATTGTTGAATAGTTTCCTGGAGATTCCGGAGTTGGATGCGGAAAATGAGCACCTTCGCAGGCAGGAGCTGACGGTAAAAGCGCTGGAGTACATGCTTGGAATGATGAGCCCCACGGAGAATCCGGAAATGACTCAGCCTGAGCTTACGTTGATGAAAAACAACGATCAGCGAAAGGAGTGGCTGCAGGCATATCGGGACTGGGGTGTCTGGTATACGGATGAGAATATTGGTGCGACGTATTATAAATATGATTTTGAGAATGGCGCCAGACTCATCGTGGAAGAGTATGAAAATATCCTTTCGATTTGCGGAAAAGAGGAAAAATCCATCAGTGGGTATTACCATCTGGTAGGAGGACCGGAACCGGCCCGGAGCAATGGAGTAGAGAAATGGACGCGCCATGAAAGATATACGAAATATCCGAACAGCGAAACAGAACTAGCGGAGTTTTTGAAAGAGGTGCAGCGGAAATGACAAAGCGGGAGGTAATTGAAGACCTCATTAAAAATACTTCCGGTCCAGTGACAATTAAATATTTGGCGAGGTTAAGCCGGAGCCAGAAAGCTACGGTTAATTGCATTGTGAATGATATGCAGGATGAATTACTTGTGGAATGCATCGGAAAGCTGGATCAGGAAAGATTATATCGTCCCACGGTGCTTCTGACCCGTCCTCCGTCCTGCAAATCCTGCCGGGAAGGAATATGGCCGGTAGAGATTGATGAGATAAGGCAAAAGATAAAATATGGCAGTCTGGTGGTTATAAGAGATAGGGATGGTGTATTAAATGTGGAAAAGGTGGATAAGCCATATCCCTATCATTGCCATATGCAGAGCGGACACAGTTATACATGGGGCGAGATGGTGCAGTTTGATAGATTAGGGAGAATACAGAAACAAAGGGGGAGTAAATATTGCATTCGGTAATTCGATACCCGGGCAGTAAGGCGCGGCTGGCGGACTGGATCATCGGTCACTTCCCGGAGCACCGCAGCTACTTGGAGCCGTTTTTGGGTTCTGGAGCTGTTCTGTTTCAAAAGCCCAGAAGCTCTATCGAGACGGTAAACGATCTGGATGGTGAGGTCATCAACCTGTTCGATTGCATACGAAGAGATCCGGAACGCCTGGCATGGGAAATCTATAACACACCGTATGCAAGGGAGACATATGAGGCAGCAGATGAGCCAGTAGACGCCTATAGTAGGGCGATAAAACTCTGCATCCGGGCAAATCAAGGTTATGGTTTTAGGATGGCGGGATCGGCGCCAGGTTGGAAAAGGGATGTGTACGGGCGAGAAAAGGCGTATACGGCGCGGGATTGGTGCCGCCTGCCGGATGCCGTCATGCAGGCGGCGGAGCGGTTGCGGGGAGTGCAGATAGAGTGCATGGATGCGGTCACGCTGATCGAACAGTACAACCATGCGAATGTGCTGATTTACTGCGATCCGCCGTATGTCCTCGGCAGCAGGACAGGGAAGCAGTATAAACATGAGATGAACGACAAAGATCATGAGCGATTGCTGCAGGTACTTTTGAAGCATAAAGGATCGGCGCTGATAAGCGGCTATGACAATGAGATATATCGAGACATGCTTCGGGGCTGGCATCTGGAAATGCAGATGGAATACTGCAGGGCGAACAAGCGCCGGACAGAATGCCTCTGGATGAATTTTGAGCCAGAGGGACAAATTGAAATGTGTTTAAGCGATAAGAAATAATTAGGGGAGTAAGATGATGAAAAGATTAACCGAATTGGATGAGAATGGGAATATCCGGGTAAAAGCGTTTAATATTGAGAATGTTAAATCAGGAAACTGGAAGGTTATGATTAATGAGATGTATGAATTGCAAAAGAGATTATATGCCTACGAAGAAACGGGGCTTTCTCCAGAGCAAATTAAAAAATTGAATGAGTTTGAACGTTCACAGCTTGTTACGATTCTTAAAGAGCTGGCAGCAGAACGAGCTAAATATCATTGGATTCTACCAGAAATGAAGTTGCCGGAAAGCGGAGATTCGGTGCTCGTTACGGTGTCAGGGCATTTTGGTGGAATGATTTTTCAAGATGCTTTGGGATTGGCTGTATATGATCCAGTTGTTGGATGGATTGTAGATGGATATCCGGAATGGGAAGAGCCAGAGGTAAAAGCATGGATGCATCTGCCGGAGGCATATGGAAGTGACGTGGAACAGAGTGGTATTTTTGAGGCGGAGGGAGTGGATGCCACTAAGGAAGCGGTATATCCGGAGTGGAAAAGAAAATTGATGCAGACGTTCCTTGGCAGCAGGAGAGGATGAATGAAAAATGAAGCAGCCGTATGAACAGGGAAAAAGGATGAATTTATTGCATGGCCTTTATGATGAGCAAATGGGGCAGCAGGTGCCGGGAGTTTATTCCTATGCAGAAATAGGCAGAATGATAGGACGTTCCATTTCGGCGGTCAAGCTAGCGGACGATGAGGAACGGCTGATTGCCGGACGTTATCGGATACTTCCGGATCCCATCCTGGAAGAGTGGGACAAGGCAAGACTAAAGATTCTCCACTATTGCAGAAAAAATAAGGGAGGTGGTACCGTTGGACAAACGGATATTGGAGCAGTACATAGATGCCTGCGCCCAGGTCAAGGAGACAGAAGCAGAGCTGGAAAAGATTAGGAGAGCAAAAAAGCGGCAAGAGCAGGATGCTGTCAAAGGCTCATCACATGATTTTCCATATACGATGCAGACGTATCGGATTGAGGGACTTGCGTATGCATCAATGCAAGAGCCAGGTGCAGAGGATCGTCTGGAAGAAGTGTTAAAAGAGCGCCTGCGGAATGCGGCGCGGATAAAACAGGATGTGGAAGTGTGGATCAATACGATTCCGGTGCGGATGCAGCGTATTATCCGGTACCGGATTTTCGAGGGAATGACATGGGAGCAGGTAGCTATACGCATGGGGCGCGGAGCGACTGGAGATAGTGTAAGAGTCGAATATGTAAGGTTTATGAATGTTAGTTAAAAGTTTGTTCGTTTTGTTCGCAATGTTCGTTTTCAAAGTGTTATAGTGTATCATGAAGCTAAAGGCTTATAGCTAATAGCTTCAACGGAAGAGCGTTGAATACTCCTCCGTATGTACTTCAATCCCCGCTGGACAGTGACCCCGGCGGGGAATCCCCTGGGGCGTAGCTCAGTCGGGTAGAGCAGCTGGCTTATATCCAGCGTGTCGAGGGTTCGAGTCCTTCCGTCCCGATTTGGCGGTTGTTTGGCGTAGCAACACGCCGATCCACTTGTTTTGTGGTTCATGGTAATAAAATATCCTTTCGAGAATGGCACCTGTCGCGAGATGGGTGCTATTCTATTGCAAAAACATAATATTTCTTTGCATAAATATATTGACATATGGTAGACCCTATGATATAATATATAATGTAAGGAGGTGAGAGACATGAAAGGGAAGAGCAGGAGAAAGAAAAAGACGGACTGGAATGCAGTTGCGGTGCAAGTCCTAGCGTCCGTCATTTCTGGATTGATACTCAAGATTATTGATAAGTGGTTTTCTTGAGTACAGTGAGGGGGTGAAAGCCCTCTCTCCTGTAAATATAACATATTCTTTCGTGTCAGTAAAGATGAAGAATTTGGTTATTATTGTGATTGCTCTTTTGGTAGGCTACCTCATAAGAAAGATTTATGAAAAATGGAGGGATAGAAATGCCAAAAGGTAATCCAAGTGCCCAGACGATCGCGTCTGAGAAGTACCAGAAGAAAGCCGGCTATATGGCAAAAAGTTTTAAGTTGAAACGTGATATCGTGGAACAGTTTGAAGAAGCCTGCCGGGCAGCAGGAGTCAGCCAGGCGGCACAGATTACAAAGATGATGAACGAATTCATCGAAGAACAGAAAAAGAATAGTTAAGACATGAGGGCATCCGGAAGCGGGTGCTCTTTTCTTATGCCGGGAGGTGATGTGATGATATATAAAAGATGCCCGCACTGTAAAAAAAGAGTGCCGGCAGGAGAAAAATGTGGGTGTGGGTATAAACGGGAGTATGCACCGCCAGAAAAAACGAGGAGGCTGTATCACTCTGCTAGATGGCAGAAGATAAGAGAGACAGTCATGGGATTTTATTCTGGCATCGATCCATATGCACAGAAGCATGGAAGAATTGAATATGCTTTTACAGTCCACCACATCGTACCGGCAAAAGAAGATCCGGATCGCTTCTGGCATTTGGATAATCTCATTCCTTTGTCCAGAGCATCGCATGATGAGGTGCATGGACGCTACAGGGCATCGGATGAGGAGAAGAGGAAAGCACAAGAGGAGCTTCGAGCGCTTTTGAGGCTTCCTGATTGGGCTGCCCAGGGGGGCGCGGAAAAGTAGCGGTATTTCAGCCGTAGACCGCAGCTCCCCTCTTCTTTTCGCAAATTTCCCTTTTGGGGGTCAAAAAAGGAAGGTGATGATATACATGGCCAATAACAGAAAGGTGCTGCAGATTAGCAGCAAACACAGGACAAGGGCTGAGAAGGCTCAAAGAGAATATGAGGAATCCTTGGTGCAGTCGGATGGCATCGATCTGGATGATGTGAGCGCATCGCAGTTTGTAAATACGACTGCACGGAAGGAATACGGGCGTGCACTAAAAAGACTGCGTGAGGAAGTTGGCATGGTTGGCAACCTTAATAAGTCGGATCTGCTTAATTACGCAAACAGCTATGGCCGGTATATGGATCTGGTAAAAGAAGTCCGGAAGAAAGACTTTACCTACATCATTGAAACCAGAAGCGGGCCGAAGCCGAACCCGCTGATTAAGATGATGGATGAAGCTAGGAGGGATATGGCAGAGTCTTCCAGAAGGTTAGGAATGACACTGGACGGACAGCTCAAAGCAGCACATGTTAAAGCAAGCAAGGAAGAGGAAGAGTTAAAGAGAGTCTTCGGTGATTTCTGATGACGAATAAAGAAGAACTTATAAAGTATTGCAAAGATTGCATCTCTGGTGCAATCCCTTCCTGTAAAAAGCATGTGTGGGCCTGCCAAAGATTCCTATCCGATTTAGAACGAGTCGGAACACCAGATTTCCCTTACATTTGGGATGAGAAAAGAGCGGAAAAGATTGTAAAGTGGTTCTCCCTTTTGAGGCACTCCAAGGGAGCCTTGTCCGGAACGCCGATTTATCTGACCGCCTGGCAAAAGTTTAGAGAATGCCAGATTTATGGCTGGATTCACAGGGAAACTGAAAAAAGACGATTCCGGAAGGCATTTACAGAGGTTGCCAGAAAGAATGCCAAGTCTCAGATGGAAGCCGGAGAAGCTCTGTATGAGATTGCGATAACATCATCTCAGAACCACGAGGTCAACGAGGTGTATACGGCGGGCGTAAAGAGAGATCAGTCAAAGATTGTATTTAACGAATGCAATTTGATGACACGAGGAACTCTGATTCGCCCTAAATTTAGTTTTAAGAATGACTGCATTGAGCATCGTAAGACAGGTTCCTTTATCAAGGCACTATCGAAAGAGGACGGAAGGTCGGGTGATGGAACAAACCCGGCTTTCTTGATTATTGATGAGTATCATCAGCATCCAACGACTGACTTTTACGACCTGGCCCTTGGTTCAAACACGAAAGAGCCTTTGACCTCCATCATTACAACGGCCGGAAAAGATTTGACATATCCATGCTATACGCAAGAATATGACTACTGCACAAAGCTTCTGGATCCAAATGTAGATGTGCATAACGAGGAATATTTTGTGGATATCTGCGAGGCGGAGCCTGGTGATGACATTGGTTCGGAAGAAACCTGGAAGAAAGCGAACCCGATTCGAGCCTTCTTCCCGGAAGGTCTGCAGAAAATCAAGGCAGACTATGAAGTAGCCAAGGAAATTCCTGAAAAGATGATCGCATTCCTAACAAAGATACTCGATATGTGGGTACAGGCCAAGGAAAATGGCTACATGAACATGGAGAAATGGAAGGTCTGCGAAGTAAAGGAGCTTCCGATAGACATCAGGAACCGGCCCGTATACGTAGGATTTGATATGTCGTCCAAAATTGACCTTACATCGGTTGCTTTTATTATTCCATATCAGTCGGATGAGCTGGATGCACAGCAGAAGCGTGTGGTCAAATACGTATTATGGACGCATTCTTTTATTCCGACCTACGATAAACTGAGGGAGCACATCATAAAAGATAAGATGCCATATGATGCATGGGAACGACTTGGATATTTGACGTTGACCAATACGCCGATTGTGGATCAGAACTTTGTCATGAAGTACGTGCTAGATGAATGTGATAAGTACAATCTGGATATACAATGCTTGTGCTTTGACCCGGCGAATGCATCAAAGATCATGATGGATCTGTCCGATCAAGGTCATACAGTTGAGGAAGTCTACCAGAGCCACAAATCGCTAAATGAAGCAACACAGGGATTCAGGGAGCAGGTATATGCCGGAAATGTGGCATATACGCATAACCCGCTTCTGAACTACTCGATGTCAAATGCAGTAACCAGAACAAGCAACGGATTGATAAAGATTGATAAGGACGCCAATACGAAGCGAATTGACCCGGTCGATGCAACATTGGCTGCCTTCAAATTGGCTTTATATCATGATTTTGAGATAGAGAACATGAATGATTATGTGACGCGTTTTTTAGAGGAGATTGGATAGATGGGATTTTTTAGTGCAATCAAACGGATGATGAGAAATGAGATTGCCGCAGATGTCTCCCAGAATAATGGATTTGATAAGCTTGCAGAGTGGTGGGGGATTGATCAGGCTAAACCGAAAGCAATCAACGAGACGACCTACTTTACATGCTTAAAGGTCCTGTCTGAGACGATGGGAAAAATGCCGCTTAAATTTTATCAGGAAGATGAGAGAGGAGGAAGAGTTCGGGCACCGACTAACGATGCGGCTGATATGCTGATGTACCGACCGAATCCGATCATGTCTCCGGCAACCTTTTGGTCAATGCTGGAGGCAAATTGTGAACATTACGGCAATGCTTACGTATGGATTCAGACAACGTATGTAAAAAAAGGGCGGTTTGGCGGTGATATTGTAGTAAAAGGGTTCTGGCCGATGCAGTCAGAATGTGTAGACGTTCTGATGGATGATGCCGGAATATTTGGTTCAAAGGGCCAGTTGTATTATCATTATACAGACCCAAAGACCGGACAGGACTATGTATACCGTCATGACAGTGTTCTGCATTTTAAAACCTGGCTAACCTGGGACGGAATTATGGGAAAATCGGTGCAGGATATCCTAAAGACTACGGTCGGAAGCGCCGGATATTCTCAGTCCTACTTAAATGAGTTGTACAAAAGTGGCATGACTGCATCCAGCACGCTGCAGTACACAGGAGAACTTGATGATAAGCTCCGGACAAAGCTGCAAAAAAAGTATAATGACCTGCTTACAGGAGTCAAAAATGCGGGAAAAGTGGTGGCAATTCCGGTTGGATTTACACTGCAGCCCTTGACTTATAAGCTGACTGATGCTCAGTATTATGAGATGCGCAAATACACAGCACTTCAGATTGCAGCGGCATTTGGTGTCAAACCGAATCAGATCAATGATTACGAGAAATCCAGCTATGCGAACTCAGAAACGCAGCAGCTGGCTTTTTTAGTTGATACGATGCTATATCGGCTCACGATGTACGAGCAGGAAATCAATTATAAATGCCTGTCTGAGGAGCAACGCTCCGAAGGGTACCTGTATAAGTTTAATGAGCGTGTGTTGCTCAGAGCGAATGCGGAGACGCAGATGAAGACCATTACATCAGCCGTCCAGAATGGTGTTTACACGCCGAATGAGGGACGGCATTTTCTGGATCTTCCGTCGATGCCTGGCGGAGACAATTTGATTGTAAATGGAAATTATGTGCCGCTGACATCAGTCGGCGCCGCATATGGAGTGAATGGGAAAGGAGGGGAAGAGTAAATGGTTTTAAAAATCAATGGCGATATTGTTGGAAATGACTGGAAAGAGATCTATGACTGGTTCGGATTCGAATGCTCCACTCCGGGAGATGTCCAGAAAGCACTGGCAGAGCTGCCTAAGGGTGACCGCCTGCAGGTGAAAATCAATTCCGGAGGCGGTGAGGTCATGGCTGGACAGGAAATGTATTCTATGCTACGGAATCGAAACGATGTTGATATCGAGGTGGAGTCAATGGCAGCATCCGCCGCTTCGGTGATTGCAATGGCTGGGCACAGTACCATATCTCCAGTTGGAATGTTGATGATTCACTGCGTTTCGGTGGGTCGCGTGTCTGGAAATCATCAGGATATGGAAAAGATGGCCGAAACGCTTCGGACCTACGATGAAGCACTTGCAAATGCCTATGTCGTAAAGACTGGGCGGTCAAAGGATGAGATTTTACAGCTTATGAACAAAGAAACCTGGCTCACTGCTGAAAGGGCGGTCGAGCTTGGATTTGTGGATGAGATCTCAGACGATACTTCAGTGTTTACCAATGCATTAGGCTTGACAGCAGTAACACCGGAAATGGTAGAGGAGTTCCGGGCTGCAAAGGCAAAAGAGAAAGCTTTGGAAGAAGAAAAAGAAAATCTGTTAAAAGACCTCGATTTATACGGGGTGTGAAAGGAGATAAAGAAAGTATGAATGAGAAATTACTTGCACTGTTAAACCAGATCAATGCACAGAAACAGAAAGTGGTAGACCTGGCAAATGATGGAAAGCTGAAGGAGGCAAAGACAGCCAAGGAAGAACTCCAGAAGATGCAGAACAAATTTGATCTGTTAAAAGATGTTTTGGATCAGGAGCCGGCAGCGGAGCTGATCGAGCTGACAGCAGAGCCGTCTGGAGTGCATCCAGTAAACATCAACAAAAATCATGCGATTCATGAGTTCGCGGATGCGGCGCGTCATTACTTTAGAAATGCAAAAGCGAATACAGAAGGAACGAATGCGGATGGTGGTTATACAGTTCCGGATGATATCAAAACAGAGATCGACCGTTATAAAGAAGCAAGATTTTCAATGGAGTCTCTGGTAGATACGGAGTCTGTATCTACAGATAGCGGCCGCCGCACCTACCAGTCGAGAGCAGACCATACTGGATTTGCCCAGGTTGCTGAGGGCGGAAAGATTGCGAACGTTCCAGGACCGACCTTCGAGTTGCTCGAGTACACAATTAAGAAATACGCGGGCTGGATGCCGGTAACCAGTGAACTGCTGTCAGATTCGGATGCCAATATTACAAATACGCTGATCCAGTGGCTGGGCGAAGAGGATATTGCCACAAGAAACCGTCTGATTTTGGGAGTCCTGCAGGCTGACGCGGCCACCGAATTAAGCAATCTGGACGGAATTAAAAAGCTGCTTACAGTGACGATTGGCTCTGCTTTTGCTGGAACTTCTAAGATCGTCACAAATGATGATGGTTTAAACTGGCTGGATACTTTAAAGGATACGAATGGCAGATATCTCTTAAAACCGAACATGGATCCGACATCCCCGCTTAAATATCAGCTGGCTGTAGGAGCCACGAATGTTCCGCTGGTGGTAATTCCGAATTCTATTCTTAAATCGAATGTGGCAACAGCAAAGAAGAGAGGAATTCCGATGATTTGCGGCGATCTGAAAGAGGGCATTAAGATTTTTGACCGTCAAAAGCTCTCTATCCTGGCATCAAATGTGGCGTCTGTAACTGGTTTTAATGCGTATGAGCAGGATATGACCCTGTTCCGCGGTATTCTTCGCATGGATGTCAAAGCAAAGGATAAAGCGGCGTTTAAAAACGGTGTAATTACGGTGGATGATGCCACTGTATCAGGATCATAAGGAGTGATGAGTGATGGATCTGGAAGATATCAAAAATTACCTCCGAATTGACGGAGACGAAGAGGACGGCTTGCTTCGGACTATGATAGACGCTGGAAAAGAATTTATCCGATCAGCAGTTGGTGAGTATGATGATACGGATTCAACCGCCCAGGTTCTCCTGGCGGCGGTCGTGCAGAATATGTATGATAACCGGGAACTGATGCAGTCAGAGCAGCAGGTCAAGAAGCGGATCGAGTATACCTTCCAGTCCATGATTCTGCAGCTCCGGATGAAATATGGCTTGAAGCAGGAGGAGGCGGAGAATTGAGCCAGGTCAAAGGAATCAATCCGGGCCGTCTGAAGCATCGTATCACAATCATGCGGTACCAGGAAACCGAGGACAAGCTCGGAAACGTGGTTAATACATTGACTCCGCTTAAATCCTGTTGGGCGGAGCTTCGGCCCATACGAGGCAAAGAGCAACTCGAATACTACAAAAATATTAATGATTTGATGTACAAGATCACAATCCGGTACACAGATGTGACAGAGAAAGACGTAGTTAGTTATAAAGGACGGCAGTTCCAGATTAACTACATCACGAATCCATTGGAAGACAATTATTATCTTGAGCTCATGTGTACGGAATCAAAGGATCATGCAGTAAAGGAGGCGGAGAATGTCTGATGTAACATATGCGGATATTATCCGCGCTGTAAATAGTCTTTTGAAAGAAGAATACCCACAGATTACCAGATACGGCAATGATACGGTCGATAAGGCCGTACCGCCGTATTTTTTTGTTGAGTGCGTACCGGCAGGAATAAACTGGCAGACAAGGAACATGATGAATAAATCATGCAGTGTCCTGATTACCTATGTGCAGAGGGTTCCGGATCAAGTGGATAATCTTCTGAAAGCAGAAACATTGTGTGAAAAATTTGGAATGGTGCTCAAGATAAGAAACAGGAGCCTGCGGATACTCAGATACGATCATGAGTACATCGGAGAAAAGAACAATATTCTCCAGATTTCGTTCGGTCTGGATTGGTGGGAGGACACCCAGAAACAGCCGGATGAAGAGACAATGGAATATTTACACGCAGAGATAAGTGCGAAAGGAGACTAAATGGCTAAATTAACATCACCGAGCATTTCGATCACGTTTGCTGAGAAGGCGGCCAGCTTAATCGAAAGAGGCTCAAGAGGAATTGTTGCATTGGTGCTGAAAGATGCCAGTGCAAAAAGCGATCCGGAAGTCTACACAATTCGCGATGTGACTGACATTCCGGCCGGTTGGGCGGATGTCAATAAGCGCTATGTGAAAGATTGCCTGAAAGGCTACAGCAAATCACCGCTTAAGATTATTGCTTATATTATGCCGACAACCGGTGAGACGGATCGTTATACCGACATGCTTGCGCATCTGGAAACAGAAACATTTCAGTGGCTTGCAATCCCGACTGTTGAGACGGATTCGAAGACTGCGGATGTCGTTGCCTGGGTAAAGAAGCAGCGTGAGAACGATATCATGATCAAAGCAGTGCTTCCGAATGCGGATGCTGCAGATTGTGAAGGTATTATTAACTGGGCATCTACCCTGTCCTACGAAGAAGTAGTGAGCGGTAGTGGCGATGACGTGACGGTTACCACTAAAACTTATACTGCGGAGCAGGGGACTCCGAGAATTGCCGGAATTCTGGCGGGTACAGATGCCACAATTTCTGCAACCTATGCGCCGATGATGGACTTTAGTGACACATCAAGACTTAGCAAGAGCGATAGGGACACTGCGGTAGGAGCAGGAAAACTGATTGCCCTGTGGGATGGTGAGAAAGTGAAACTGGATCGTGCTGTTACATCCTTTGTAACTACAACCGGAAATAAAGGAGAATCCTTTAAGAAGATCAAACTGGTTGAGGATATGGACATGATTAAAACCGATATTCAGTCCACTATTCAGGATGATTATATCGGTAAATTTGCGAATAGCTACGACAATAAGTGCTTGCTGATTACGGCGATTAATGGCTATTTTAAAACGCTTGTGAGTGAGGGTGTGATCGAATCCGGAACAGCAGAGATTGACATTGCATCTCAGAGAATTTACCTGGAAAGCCTTGGTAAAGAAGTCACCGTAAATGGAACAACAAAGAAGCCGGCAGATTTATCAGATGACGAGGTTAAGATTGCAAGCACAGGCTCTCATGTCTTTCTGAAGGCCACGGTGGTACTCTTGGACGCAATCGAAGATGTTAACCTGACAATCAATGTTTAAAGCGTTGCGATGTCGCAACGGAAAGGAGTAGCATGAAAGAATTTGATGCGAATCGGACGATCAATGGAACCTATGGAGAGGCGTGGTTTGATGATGATTACCTCGCTGAGGTGACATCCGGAAAAGCAGAAGTTGACATTACGTATACGGACATCCAGAGAGCTCGTCATATCATCAACGGTAAAAAGATGGCCAAGGCGGAAGGAAAGGGATCTATCAAGCTTAATCATGTCCGCAGTAACATTGCCTCAAAGGTGTCTGATGCGGTAAAAACCGGAAAGACCCCAAGCTTTAAGATTGTCATGAATCTGGACGATCCGGATGCATATGGATCTGAGAGAGTTGTCCTGTATGGCTGTAAATTCAGTAAGGCGATTTTGATGGACTGGGAAGGCGGAAAAACCACAGAAGAATCATATGATTTTACATTTGAGGACTGGGATTTTATCGACTCAATCATTATGTAGGAGGGTAAACGATGGGAGTAGTATCGATTAGCGAATTAATGAAGATGGATCGGGGACTTGTGAAAGAAGTCCCGACAAAAGAGGTGTACGCAAAGCACCTTTCTAAAATATTAGGAAAAAGAGTGACAGTAAAAGTTAAAGCACTGTCTGGAAACACTTACTGTAGTTTGGTTGGAGTATCCAAAGATAAAAAAGGCGATCTTGACATGACAAAGCTGTACAAGGCTCAGAGTTTGATTGTTGTAGAAGGAATGGTTGAGCCGTCACTGAAGGATAAGGAGCTGCAGGAACACTTTGGCGCTGTGAGCCCCACCGATTTAGCAGCAATGTTCTTCCCTGGCGGTGAAATGGTTGATGTGTACGATGAGATTGCAACGCTTTCCGGGTACGGAGGTGAAGATGATGTGGATGAAGAAGTAAAAAACTTGTAGAGACTGACGCTGACTTTCAGTTGATGTATTACCTTTTTTGTAATCACAATTGGCCACCGTCAGTTTACTATGACGCGCACGAATCCGATAAGAGTGTGATCCATGCCTTTGCAAAAATGGAATCCGAATTTATTAAAGAGAACACGAGCAGATAAGAGGTACTGATATGGTAAGACTTGAATTTGAGGGCGTGGATAAACTTATGGAAGACATGAAGAAACTTGTGTCTGATTATCCAAAAGAGGCATCGGATGCGCTCTTTGACGTGGCAGAAAACTTCAACGAAGATGTGAATGCTAAGATGCCGGGAAACTATAGTGACAAAATAAAGAAATGGAAAGTTAAGGGAGCCAAGTCGGGTATCAGTTCATTTGTAACGAGTACAAACAGGGCTCCTCATTTTCATTTAGTCGAAAATGGACATGCAAAATTTGATTTTCATGGACATTATACCGGAGGCTTTGTGCCTGGGAAACATTATGCAGAGCGAACCAGACAGGAGTATCAAAGCAAATATCCGGAGATGATGAGTGAGAAAATCTCGGAAATGCTGAAAGACCATAACTTATGAAAGGAGGCGGTGATAAGTGGGCAGGAAAATAGATGTCATTTTTAATTTGATAGACAACTTTTCATCTTCGTTTGATAAGACAATAAAGACAATGACTGCCGGAACAAAAAAAGCACAGAACGCCTGGAAGGGCGTTGAAAAAATCGGCGACAATATCACCGGAACCGGAGCAAAACTATCGGCTGCTGTCACTGCTCCTCTCGTAGGATTAGGGGCGATATCAGCATCGGAATTTGGAAGTGTAGATAAATCCTTGCGGCTTGTAAAAGAGACGATGGGATCGACAGACGAGCAGGCAAAAGCACTGGAGGGTGCAATTAAAAAAGCTGCCGCTAACTCTGTCTTTGGAATGCAAGATGCAGCGGATGCCACATTAAACTTCGCCAGACAGGGCTGGGATGCCACGCAGGCTGCTAATATGATTTCCCCGGCTTTTGACCTTGCTGCAGGAACTGCAACGGATCTATCCACTGTAACCGGAGGACTTGGAAACACTCTGAAAGCATTTGGCGAAGATGCTGATAAGGCAACGAAATATACGGATATGATGGCAAAAGCGCAGGCTCAGGCAAACACAGACGTCATGGGTCTGTTTGATGCAATGTCTATTGCCGGATCGACAGCCAATACGGTCGGCTGGGGATTCTCAGATCTTGCTACATTAACAGGAGTCTTCGGGGATCATTCGATCAGCGCGTCTGAGGGCGCAACGGCTCTCAATACCGGATTGATGCGGCTTGCATCTCCAGCCAAAGAGGGAGCTGGCGCTTTAAAGGAACTTGGAATCAATGTCTTTGATGCAGATGGAAAGCTAAAGTCGATGCCTGACACGATGAGCGAGCTCCAGAAGGGATTTTCCGGATTGTCAGATAAACAGCAGCTTGCTGCCGCATCTGCAATTTTTGGCAAAAACCAGGCCGCAAAGTGGATCACGCTTATCAATGGTCCTGGTGGTGATGCACTGCAGGGTCTGAAAGACAACATCGAGGGAGCGACTGGAGCATCACATGACATGGCCAATGCACTTTTATCTGGTCCTGGCGGAGCGGTTGAAAAACTGAAATCGTCGTTCGATGTATTTAAATACACCGTTGGTGAAACGGTATCGGGAGCAATTACTCCATTTATCGAGAAGGCAACCGGATTGATTGATTCTTTCAATAATATGGACGAATCCCAGAGAAAACAGATCATTAAGTGGGCGGCAATGGCTGCGGTTGTTGGCCCTGCTTTGGTGGGATTTGGCAAGGTCGTGTCAACGATCGGAAAAGTTGGTGTAAACATTAACAAGTTTGTCGGAATTGCTTCCAGGGCGGCAGGCGGATTTAAAGAACTCAAAACAGGCGCTGGACTAGTCAAAGTGGGAATGGCTGCATTAACGTCTCCCTTTGCAATTGTGCTTGGGGTGATTGCTGCATTGATTGTGGTGGTCATTTCAGTCAGAAAGCACTTTAATGTATTCAAAGCAATGGTTAATTCGACATCACCGGCCATGCAAAAACTAAGAGCAAATCTTCAGAGGATTAGAACTGCACTGGCCCCGGTTGGTACGGTGGTAAAAAAAGTCGGCTCGATTTTTATGAATGTATTTGGGGGTGTGATTGCGGGAGCCTGCGGCCTTGCTGTGGCGACACTGATAGAGATTGCATCAAAAATTTCTAGTATTGTAGTTGGCATTATTGACAAGATTAAAGAAATTGTTGCCTTTATTAAAGGCCCGTTTGCTGAAGGATGGTCGGCAGGATGGGAATCGGCAAAAGAAGTATTTAGCGGAATCATTGAAAAAATCAAAGGAATCATTAGTAAGGTAACAGGAACGATTGAAAAGCTTGCTAATGGAGTAAAGAAGATCTTCGGAAGTGGTGGCTCGAATACTACGGCATCTGTTAATCCAGTACCGGGAAGAGCAATCGGAGACCGCTCCTGGCGCGGTGGTCTTGTGCAGGTCCATGAGCGCGGTGGAGAAATTCTGGATCTCCCGCAGGGGACGCGAATATATCCGCATGACGTGTCGATGCAGATGGCTAAAACCGGACAGAGTCAGTCAGTAAGCATTGCGAAGCTTGCGGATCAGATTGTGGTAAGAGAAGATGCGGACATTGACCGGATTGCAGATGCGCTGCTTCGCAAGATTAAGTCAGCATCCGGAAACATGGGAGGTGTTAGTGTTGCAGGTATGGCTTAAGGGGTCAGGCGGCCGGGTGCGAATCCCGGTACTGCCGGCAGAATACACAGTAACTTCCGAGCAAGACAATACCTCTGTTACCGTGTGCAATCTTGGCGAGGTTACTCTGCGAGGAAAGCGAAAGCTGCAGCAGATTAGTTTTTCCAGCTTCTTTCCTGCGCACTACGACTCAAGCTATTGCGATGCCAGGTCGCAGAGTCCGATCTCGATGGTCAAGAAGCTTGAGAAGATGAAGCGAGGCGGGCGTGTGAAACTCATCATAACCGGTGTGCTGTCCATGAAGGTGACAATCGAATCCTTTGAGTGGGGAGAGAATGACGGAACCGGGGATATCTCATACAGCTTGAGCCTAAAAGAGTATCGAACCGTCAGCATTCCGTCTTCAGTGCTTGTAAAAGAGCAGCCGGCACAGCCTGCACCTGCAGCTAGTGACACAGGTACATCAGGCAGGGATCAGCCGGAGGCAACCAGCACACAGACCTATACAGTTAAGTCGGGCGATACCCTTAGCGGAATTGCCCGGAAAATGACTGGCTCAACCAACTGGCAGGCGATTTATCAACAGAATCAAGGTGTGATTGGCTCTAATCCGAATCTGATTAAGCCGGGGCAGGTACTTACAATACCAGGTGCAAAATCATGAAATTAGAACTGATTAAGCCAAAGGAAAACATGGTCTATAACATTTCGAATGCGGTTGAATCTGTGTCATGGTCCGGAAGCATCCTGAGCGCTGGGCGGTCGGTAGAATTTGCTTTGCTTAATAATCCGTACGATTCGACGCTTAACGTTCCGGCTGTCTGCACAGGAGACTACATTGCACTGACAGATGGTGATGAACTCTTCTATGGGCAGATCTTCGGGATTGAACGGTCAACGGCAATCGGAACGATTACATTTACCGCCTACGACACAATGAAGAACTTGCTTGAATCCACTGGCAGATACAATTTTAAAAACCTTACTCCGGAGGCGATAGCAGCACAGGTTCTGGCTGACATCCAGGTACCGTACAATAACCTGGAACCGACCGGAATCAATATTAAGTCGATGATTTGCGACTCGTCATCCTATTATGACATTATCCTAGGAGCTTATACGCAGGCTTACCGGATGACCGGAAAAAGATACCTGCCTATGATTTGGCAGCGTGCTTTTGGCATCTGGCCCGCCGTCTATACGGTCGGTAATTTTACCTTGTCGGATAGCTCTAACATCTTAGAGGCATCCTTGTCAGAGAGTATGGATGCCATCAAAAATGTGATTAAAATCTATGATGATAAGGGCAATCAGGTGGGCGAGGTAAAGGATGATGACAGCAAGCAGACATTTGGCACTTTTGCGGACGTGTACGAGGTCGAGGATGGAGTTGACCCGACAACGGCGGCCAATAACATGCTGACAGTTAAACCGGAGCAGAAGATTACAATATCTGTAGTTGGCGACCTAAACTGTTTGTCTGGCTACTCGGTTATGGTTAAGGATGCTGCTACTGGATTGTCCGGTAAATATTGGATCACGAGCGATAAGCACACATGGCAGGGCAATGTCCACACGATGGAGCTTGACTTATCATTTGAGCAGCTTATGGATGAGAAAGACATAGAAGAGGAGGGAGACGATGGCTGATGCATATGCAGGATTTGTGCAAATGATGCGCGAGCAGGGTGGTGGCGGCATGGCGATAGAGCTTGCCACGATGACAGGACCAAAAAGCTGTAAGATTGGCACGCTGGAGCTTTCCGGGAGTGATTTATACATCCCGGATCGTCTCCTTTCATCGGTCTGTACCGGGGTCAAGGTGCCGGAACTCAATAAGGACAAAAGCTCCTACTCAGGAGGTCTAAAGGCCGGTGACACAGTGGCAATTTGTAGGCTATCGGCAACAGCTTATCTTATTTTGCAAAGGGTGGTGAGAGCAGGATGAGTATTTTACCGACATTTATGCAGAGGCAAATAGAAGAGCAGTCACAGACTGCCAGTGTTGTCGAGATGCCGAAAGAGTACGGTGTGGACTTTGAGACCGGTCAGCTGACTGGCGGGATTGTGGAGGGCATTGAGGCGGTCAAGGTATGGATCTGGATGTGCCTGCACACGCAGCGCTTCCGGTATCCATTGTACTCATGGGACTATGGAGCGGACCTGGAGCAGTACATTGGTCAGACGGTAACGGAAGAATTTCTCAATGCCGACTGTGAGGATGAGATAAGAGAGGCACTGACTGTGAATCCTTATATTGAGGATATCGAGGACTTTAAAGCATCTTTTGACAATGGATGCTTATACATTTCGTTTAAGGCTGTAACGAAATTTGGAGAAACGGAGGTGGAATACAATGTATGAGGATAAGACATACAGCTCACTCTTGCAGGATGCGCTGAGTGACGTGGGCGGTGGAGTCCAGACGGGCGAGGGATACCTTGTATATAATGCGTTGTCGGCCTTGGCCTATGAGATGGAGAAGCTGTATATCCAGATGGACTACATCACAAGGCAAGGTCATGCGGACACTGCCGATCTCGAAGAATTGATAGAGATTGCAAAAGATCGTGGTATTTATCAGAAAAAGGCATCCAATGCGTATGTTTCTGTGAAAGGAAATGCTCCGATCCCTATTGGTACGAGATTCTCACTTAAGTCCTTTAATTATAGGATTGTCGAAGCTATTAATGATAACGTTTACACGTACAAGGCAATATGTGAAGAGACTGGAACTGGACCGAACAACCTGACAGGCGAGATGATAGCAATCGACCATGTAGACGGCCTTGAAAAAGCAGAAATAACAGAAGTGCTTGTAAATGGCGAAGAGGATGAGACAAGAGATGCACTCTATGAGAGGTACCTTGCCAGCTTTACCTCAGAGTCATTTGGCGGCAATATTGCACAGTACAAACAATATGTTAATGCTATTGACGGAGTGGGAGGCTGTAAGGTGCAGCCGGTCTGGAACGGGGCTGGAACGGTCAAGGTAGTGGCGATTAGCTCCGAGTCTGGCGCTTGCTCAGAATACCTCATCAAGCAGATACAGGATGCAGCTTGCCCGGAACAGGGCACCGGGTACGGATTTGCACCGATTGACCATGATGTGACAGTTGAGTCTGTTGAGGCAGTAAAGGTCAATGTAATGGCCAAGATCTCCTACATGAGCGGTTACAATTGGAGCAGCCTAAAGGATGCTGTGACGGCCAAGATCTCCGGATACCTTAAGACTCTTGCATCCGAGTGGGCCGATGGCGATCCATCCACTAAGACGACGGTATACATCGCCAAGCTCCAGGCAGCCGTGCTGGATGTACCTGGAGTTGTAGATATTACAGAGACGCAGCTTAATGGAGCGGCATCAAATCTGATTCTTAACTGGAATCAGATCCCGGTAGTAGGTGAGGTGAGCACAGCGTGAAGATAGATACAATCAAATATTATCCGCCACACGTCCAGAATATTGAGGAGTTTAAGCGGATTGCGGAAGTATACGACAAAAAGCTGCAGCTTGTCTGGGATCGCCTCGACCAGATGCAGACCAATAAAAGGTTTGACCAAATGGATGAAGAAGAATGCGAACATTGGGAGAGGATGCTTGGAATCAAGCTGACGGGTGAGGAAACACTGGATGACCGGAGACGAAATGTAAAGGGCATCTGGACTTCCGGACTTCCGTACACAGCAAAGAAATTCACAGAAGTTTTAGATGCAATGGTTGGTCCGGAATGCTATTTGCTGGACATCAATAAGAAAACCAAGACATTAAAAGTTGACCTTATGCTTGATGTAATCATGAAGGTTGATTACATCTACAACCTTATGCGGGCGATGGCGCCAGCTGATATGATTGTGATTGTGTCGATACTATTCAATCGGCATATAGCTCTCAAAACATATAAGAATAATGAATTAAGTGCATATACGAATCACGAGTTAAGAACATCGACAGTGTTTAAGAGAGAGCTTAACACGAACAAATATTTGCAATCATATACAAATCACGCTTTGTCATCATATATGCAAACTGCACTGATGAAAAAAAGAATAGGAGGATAAAATGCTTAAAACAACTAAATATGAATTCGGAAAGCCAGAACAAAATGACTTCTACGACATTAACGTGCATAACAACAATATGGACGAAATCGAAAGAGCCCTGACGGAGTTTGACGACTCCGGTAAGGCAGAGGGGATCACAAGCTTTACAGACATGTTTACTAAGCTTGCTACAGGAAACAAACTGGCGGTTACTCTCCGCAACCTCAAAGCTGGACTGCAGTTTTGCCTGCATGTCGGATCGATCGTTAATAACTGTGTAACAGACAACGCAAGACTCCCTCTGTCAGCGGCGCAGGGCAAAGTTCTGATGGATGCAGTTACTAAGTTAAATAGCGATAAGCTAACCAAGGGAAGTCTTTTTACGGTAATCTTACCCATGAGCTACAATGTTCCGGGAGGTAGCACAGTGGATGTCAATGTTTCGTGCGATCGTGCGGGATATGTTGCTCTCGGGATAATCGGAGTATCCGGATTAGTCGCGAACTGTGAAGCACGACAGTTTCACATAAATGACAATAATGTCAGCATCAGTATCTATAATAGAGCTACATCTGCGCAGTCAGGATCTGGAACAGTCAGGGTTCTTTATAGAGCAGAATGAAGATTTCATTGAGAAAAACTTACCCTATTTTTTCCGCAAGCCGCTGCCTACTCTCCCATCCTCCCCTCTCTCCTATTTTTGTGTACAACAAAAAAGCTGCCATCTCTGCCAGCCTAAAAAATCAGTGTCGCTCTCCTACCTACGCTGCATATTTACGATAAGACTCTCTGACATTATCCTGTTTTATATTACAATAAATCAAAGTCGTCTCAATCTTGGTATGCCCCATCAGTACCATAACCTCTTCTATCCTCATGCCACGGTTTAAAAGGTCCGTGGCAAAAGTCCGGCGGAACCGGTGCGGATGCACATTCCCTACTCCTGCCCTTTTACCCAACATCTTTACAAGATACTGCACTCCCGCCACTGTCATGCGGCTATACGGCTTCTTCGCAGACGCAAAAAGCGGCTTCTGCGCCAGTTCTTCCATTGTCAGCCCCTCTTTTGCCATTCTCCACCTTAGATATCGGTAGAGATGAAAGCAAGCTACATCTGAGACATATAATCTCCTCTCCTTTCGTCCCTTACCCATAACTTTGAACTCCTGTTTGTATAAATCTATGTCTCCCACATTTAAGCTGCATAGCTCAGACACACGCACTCCCGTCGAGTACAAAAACTCTATCAGTGCTCTATCCCGCGGACGCTCACAAGCGATCCGGAGGGCTTCCAGTTCCTGTGCCGAAAATGCCTTTTTGATAGTACTTTCGATCCGGAGTGATTCAATCCGCGCCACAGGATTATCTTTCACAAGGTTTTCTTTTTGCAGGAAGGTCCAGAAGCTATTTAGATACCGCATCCGCCCCTGCAGCGTAACCATACTGATTTTGTTCCGCTCCCGGAGCATTCCAAAGTACCAGCGCAGATCCATCGTAGTGATATCCTCAATATTCTTTCGCAGCGCGTTTCGGCAGTTAGTGATTTCCCGGATATACTGCGCCAGTGTATTATCCTGCCGCCCTGACACCTTTTTAGATGCCACAAATAACCGCATCTTTGCGGTGTCGCTGTCGGTGCCGGTCGCCTGGAGCTCATTCTTCTCTTCTACTACTCTCACATCGTGGAAATTGATGTACAGGACATTCTGCAGCTTGTCCAACTGCTCTTCATCCAAGCAATTACTCATTGCGTTTACCACATTCATTAATAACTCTTCTATCATATAAAATCTCTCCTTCCGATACTTTTAAGGTAACAAAAAAGAGAGATTCTGTAAAATTTTCTCAATGAAATCTTCATTAGATTAAATTGTTATTAAACTTTTAATGTTATTCGTCGGGCAGAAAATACTTCCACGTTCCATCTGAAAGTTGTATGCCGAATTTACTTGGGTTTGTTCGGTGTTCCCAATAAATTGCGACAATATTATCATTCCGGAGCGTTGCTTTTCCGGACAGATCGCTATTTACTGTAATAAATATGTGATGATTTGACCACTTATATATCCTGATGAAATTGTCTTTTCAGGCATATTGGCGAATATTTTTCCACCACTTATTAGGATGGTTCCGTATTGTTTCAAGGTGGTAACGTTATCATTTGTTCTAACGCTTCCGGGTGTTCGAACTTCAAAAGTATCGCTTAAATGTGCCAAAGCTGGGATATTTCTTAAGTCATCCGTTGCTTCACCGTAATATTTATCAAAATCATCAACAAGTACGTTAACCCTTATCACTACAAGTTTTCCGAAGATGAAAACTTCTATTCTTGAATAGGTTTTATTTATTTTGTCTCTGAAATAGGATACAGGAACAAAAAAAGCCTCGCTATTTAAAAGAATATAGAAACAGAAAATACTAGGCCGAAAGGCCTTTTATTATATAAAAATCAAGAAAGAGAGGATAAAGAAATGGAAAAAATCAAAATCAAAAGCACTGGCCAGATGTATGGCATTGTGGGCATCCGGTCAGTAGGAGCTCATCTGCTACAGATTGACTTTGCTGGCAGTGTGCCGGATGCGTATGGAGATCTGGAGCTTTACACAGATGGAGGCATCCTTGCGACTACCTTGCCCGGATGGGAGACAGTCTACCGTACCGATGGCAAGACGGTTTATCTGTCTGATGATGGAAGCGTCTACATTCCACCTGTAGAGCCGGAACCGGTCACTCCGACAGAGCCGTACGTGCCTAGCTTGGGCGAGCTTAAGACCGCCAAGAAAAGAGAGATTAGCATCGCCTGCGAGGCTGCCATCTATGCCGGAGTTGATGTCAAGCTGTCGGACGGCTCGACTGAGCACTTTAGTCTGACGGAGCACGATCAGCTCAACCTATTTGGTAAGCAGGTGCAGCTTGCATCAGAAGCTACAGAGCTCGAGTACCATGCGGACGGCCAGCCATGCCGGTACTACACCGCTAAGGACATGCAGACCATCACATCCACTGCGATGGCTTACGTATCTTATCACACGACCTACTGTAATGCGCTCAACATGTGGATTAATGGAGTGGCAGACAAGGAGGAGTTGGGCAAGATCGTATATGGAGTTACTGTGCCGGATGAGTATCAGAGTGATGTCTTAAAGGATTATCTGGCAGGAGGCGATACAGATGCGAAACCTATTGTGTAAGTATCTATCACTCTTTGGCATTGGCGGTGTTCTCTATGTCTTGCTTGAGCATCTGTGGCGAGGATATAGCCATTGGACGATGTTTGTTCTCGGCGGTGTCAGCTTTGTGTTCCTGGGGCTTATCAATGAGATTATACCCTGGCAGATGTTACTCTGGAAGCAGATGCTCATCGGCACGGCGGGAATCACAACGCTGGAGTTTGTGACCGGATGCATTGTCAATCTCTGGCTTGGGTGGCATGTCTGGGACTACTCAGGCATGCCAGGTAACATTTTGGGGCAGATATGCCCACAATATACGATTCTATGGATTCTGGTTAGCCTGGCAGGCATTGTGTTGGACGACTGGATAAGATTCCTATTCTTTGACGAGGATAGGCCGCACTATAAGATTTAGGAGGAAATTTATGGCATTAAAAACAGTTAGTGTGATCATTAATGGGGTCACAACAGAATTGAAACTCAACAACCAGACAGGAAGATACGAGGCAACCGTCACAGCACCGAATAAATCTAGCTACAACGTCAATGATGGACACTATTATCCGGTAACAATCAGAGCGACGGATGTGGCGGGGAACGTAACCACGAAGACGGATGCAGATGCCACGCTTGGGGCATCCTTGAAGCTCAAAGTAAAAGAAAAAGTTGCTCCGACGATTATAATCAGTAGTCCAACTGCTGGATCTTATATCACTAACAACAAGCCGATAATTGTGTGGACAGTTACGGATGATGATTCGGGCGTTAACCCAGCTACAATCGGCATTACGATCGACAATGGCTCTAAAGTGACTGGTGAGGAGATCAAGAAAGAGACCGTTTCCGGCGGTTATAAATGCACTTACACACCGACTGCTGCTGCTGCAGATGGAAGTCATACGGTTAAGATTGATGCGTCTGACTATGATGGCAACGCAGCAACAGCGAAGACGGTCACATTTAAGATTGACACAGTGCCGCCGACTCTGTCTGTCGCATCTCCTGCTGACAAGCTTGTCACAAATAAGACTGCTATCACAGTCACAGGTAAGACCAATGACGCGACATCCAGTCCGGTAACCGTGACAATCAAACTTAACAGCGGATCTGCTGAGAGAGTAGAAGTTGGAGCGAACGGATCATTTAGCAAGGATCTGACGCTGGCGGTAGGTAACAACACAATCACTGTAGTGGCCAAGGATTCTGCTGGCAAGAGTACGACTGTCACACGCACTATTGTTGTTGACCAGACAGCGCCTGTTATTAAATCCGTCACAATCACTCCGAATCCTGTGGATGCAGGCAGAACATATGTAATCAGCGTAGACGTCACCGATTGATAAGGAGGAACTATGGTTGTACGAGTCTACGGCAAGGTGGATGGTCACGATTTGATATTTTCAAAATGCAGTAATGGCACCTGGGACGTCCAGGTGCCGTACGATGAAGATGGAGAATATGTGTCCGAAATTGTGGCAGAAGACGAGGCTGGAAACATTGCATACATTGCGACACTTTTGTATGCAATTTTGAATGGAGAAATATGCTTTCACAAAATCGTAAAGAAATTTGAAATCGATGCTATGCCATTTAGATGGACCTTTGCTGCACAGGGTGGCGGATATGGTTTTTTAAAAATTGGCAGAGGGTATATCTTCGAGCTTAAGAAGCCAACCTGCAGAAAGGAGAAATGATGGTCAGATTTCTACTTGGAGAGGATAAATATGTTCGTTTCCTGATCCATTCCACGGTCGATGAAAGATTTGTCATTAAAGAAGCGAACTGGAGATTGCTTTTAAACGGAAAAGAAGAGTCTAGCGGGATGTGTGATGTCGAGCAAAAGGATGATTCTTGGGAAATTAGTTCGCTATTTAACTTGCTACAAGTCTATTCCAGGATTCCCAAGTAGTCGGGGTGTAGTTTATGTTTCTTCGAAAATAAATAGCTCTGTCACTCGAATCGGTTGAAATGGCAAATTGCGTGATCCAAGCGGTCGAACTATTTCCAAGGTCGTTGGATGTGTTAAAGGTTATTATGATCCAATAGCCCTCAAACGGAAGATTTAAACCCGTTTTGCCTGTTTTGTAGATTCCACTCGCCAACATGTAATCAGTATTAGCGTGATATTGATATCTCGATTGAAAAGCAGCGCAAAAGCTATTTTCGCTACCACTTTCTTTTAGATGAGTGGAAGCCTCGCTATTTAACTTAGTAACTGCATCCATCAGAACTTTGCCCTGCGCCGCTGACA
>ERZ791921.146-NODE-146-length-67421-cov-9.217751_pt1 | contig 67421 bp, 69 predicted proteins | sample MGYA00510135_ERZ791921 | MGnify/ENA primary metagenome ERZ791921 (study PRJEB30046, sample SAMN00792070) | human gut metagenome | study: EMG produced TPA metagenomics assembly of the A metagenome-wide association study of gut microbiota in type 2...
CTAAGAGACTTCCCAACCGCTTGATTAAGAAGTCTTTTAGAGCATACAACACCTGCCGCCAGCTTGTACTTTTTGTACTGCCGCACGGCAAAGTGTTCCGGTTTCGCCTTTTCCAAATCCTCAAACAGCTCATCGACGGGATTCTTAAATTCCTCATCGTCCTCGCGGGCTTCGCTGGCATTGATAAATTCCAGCAGCGTGGAGAAGTTCTGTTCTTCCTCCGGGGCTTCATAGTAGATATAGCCGATGAGTGCGCAGTAGAGCAGGCGTTCTGCCTTGACCCAGAAATCTTCGCCGGACTTCTCGCCATCTCCTTTCGTGTTGGCGATGATGGTATTGACCAGTTTCAGAATATCTTTCTCACTGCGGATATAGTGGAACGGGTTATAGTGCATCGACTTCTTGAAATTGATCGTGTTCAGGACTTTGATTTTGTACCCGGCATCCGAGAGCATCTTTCCGCATTCAATGATGATCGTACCTTTCGGAAGCGTTTCGTCAAGACAGAATGTGCATTTTATTTGCAAACATTTTATGAACAACTCACATCCTGCCTTGACGATGGTTTTATCCGCACATGGCGGCGTTGCGAATGTCGTTTTTGATAAGGCGTAGCACCTTATCGTCCATTGTTTCCTTGCTCGTCTGACTGAAATGGATGCCCACCATGTAGGTGGTCTTTCCAATCTTTCTGACAAGGACGGGTGCGGTCTGCTCGGTGGTTGTGGGTGCTGTGTTCTTTGTTTTTGCCATTGAATACCTCCTTGAAATGGAAAAAGCCAGACAGGGTGTGAGGGGCGGCAACGAAGTCCGGCAACGGGCTTCAAAAAACCTCAAACATAGTCCTATCTGGCTCTTTTACTATTTTTACTTTTTTCTTTGATTTCTCCGTTGCTTTCGTTGCCGGAGAAGAAAACTCCTTGTAAATAAAGGGGTTTTAAGGGATTAGCCCTGCAACGGGGTCGGCAACGGGATAGCAACTGGCTCGGCAACACGGTCAGTTTTTCAGAATGGAAGTTCCATCTGTCGGGCTTCTTCCTCGGTCAGTTCCCGAAAACCGTCAAGCAAATTTGAGCCTGTTGCCGATAGCTCGTTGCCGGACGGTGGGGTGCGTTCCCATCCTCGCTGTCTGCCGTACTTAGCAAAGATACGGGGATTTGAAAATGGTGTCCATCCCTCGATGCTGTTGTTCATAATCTCGTTGATTTCTCGGATTTCCCATTGCTTCGGCTCGTCAAAGGGATGGTTCAGAGCTTCTGCATAGATCAGCTTGGAGCAGACCTGTGTGCCGTTGTAATTATCAAGGAAAGACTGTATCAGTCCTGCCTTGGTGTCCTCCGGCATGAATTGCTTTTGCAGTTCTTTCAGTTCCTTGTCCATATCCTTGGATAAGGTCAGCCTTACAGGGAAATTATGATAGATGAACATGGCTTCTGCCCACATAAGGTCAATGAACGCTCTGGATGCAGCTTCATCTTCCAGAATGTGAACCACGGCATTTTCGGGGTGTACCATGATGGGCAAGAACCTACGGTTGCCGCTTCGGTCAAGGGGCAGAAAGTCCATTGTATTGGAAGAACCGCCGAACACGCATTGCCTAAGTCGGTCTGCCGGATGGGTTTCATACGGCACTTTATAGGTTTCTTTCGCCCTGCTGATAAAGGACTTAATATCCTCAATGCTCTTGGCGTTGGCTGTGGCAATCATTTCCGACATTTCGATTATCCAATGCCCCTGCATCTTGCGGTAAACATTGTCATCGTCAATCTTCTTTAGGTCATCGGAAAACCATTCGTCCTTGACTGCCAACAGTCGGAAGAAAGTGGACTTTCCTGCACCTTGCCCACCAACAAGGCAGAGCATGACTTCAAATTTGCATCCGGGCTTGAATACTCTGCTGATAGCTCCCAACATGAACAGTCGCAAGCATTGATAGGTGTACTCGCTGTCCTCTGCACCGAGGAAACGGGTCAGAGCGTAGCGGATGCGTTCTGTGCCATCCCATTCCAGACTGTTCAGATAGTCACGGATGGGGTGGTACTTATTGCAGTCAGCGACAATGGAGATAGCTTTCTGGATTTTCTTCTCGCTCGTCAATGCGTATTTATCTTCCAGATAGAGCATCAGATAATTCAAGTCCGTATCGTTGAGTGTCGCTGTCTGCTTGCTCCACCAAAGGGGCTTTACAATGTCGATACGCTCCGTGAGAATGTTGTACCTGACAGCACCTTGCAGATATGGGTCATTCTGAAATACTGTCAGACAGTTCCTTATGCTGTTCTTGATAGCTCCGCTATCGGTCAAGTCCAGACTTCCTCTGACTTCTTCCACGGTCATGCTCGGCTGTGGGTTCTGCAAATCGCTGTTCAAGTTTCATCACCTCTTTTCTTTGCTCGGCAACCAGAGCTTTCTTTTCTTCGGGAGTGCCGTACAAGAGAATATCAAGCAGATATTCGATATAGCTTTCTCTTTGCAGGGCTTCCACGAACAGGGGATGCCATTCATCCTCCGGCTGTATCGGTGCGTACTGCTGTTTCCATGCTCGGAGAGAGTGGAAGTAATCGGTCAGCACCTTGTAGCATCGGTTTTCTTCCTGTTGGTATCTCTGTTCGGGGGTAGGTTCTCTAATCTTTGGTCTGACGGATGGCTTCTGTCTGCTGTCATAGCAGATACCAAAATCATCAGCTAACTTCATGGCGGCTTCTTTGCTTGGCAGTCCGAACAGTCGAGAAACAAAATCAACTGCATCTCCGTCTGCTTGGCAAGCGAAACAATGGAAACGCATATCCACTTTCATGCTCGGATTTCTGTCATTGTGAAATGGGCAGACTGCCATGCCGTGACGATTGACACGGATGCCGTACATCTCTGCCGCCTGTCGGGTGGTAACATTGTCTTTTATTGCTTCAAATACATTCATTGCATCATCCTTTCGGGAAACAAAAAAGGCACTCGACATTTTCGCAAAGAAAACGGCAAGTGCCTGTTAGAGTTCCATATTCTGTTTTTTGTGCTGCGGAGCTTTCTGCTCCGGCTGTTTCTTGCCCTGCTCCTGCAGGAACTTCACTTTCTCCGTTACGGAGTGCTTCGGTTCGGGCTTCTTCTCGACTGCCTGTTCCGGCGTGAGGACTTTGCCGACCCAGTAGCGAATATCTTTCATCGGCTGTAATTCCTCTTTGACGGTTGCAAGCTGTCCGGCAAGTTGGCTGTGGGTTGCTTTCAGCTTGTCATACTCGGTTTGCAGAGCATCCAGATTTACATTCAAATCAACGCCCTGTTTTTTCAAATAACGGAACGCCTTATTGAAGCTGTCCAGTTCGTCCTTATGGCTTTCTGCAAAAGCGGCTTGCCTTGCTTTCCAACCAATTTTCAGATACTTGTCATGGACTGCCTTGTGGGTCTTGCAGTCTGCCACGGCGTTCTGTATGCCGGTAATGACTTTCATTCGGGCAGATGCTTTTTTCATTTCGGCATTGATTGTCTGGGCTTTCTCATTCACGCCTTGCAGGGCGGTGTCCAAATCTTCCAGAGTGAAAAGCTCATGTTCTTTTAAATAGATCAGAGCTTTGGAGACAGCTTTCAAATCATCGGCTGTGCCTTTCTGCTGTCCGTATCTCGACCAGTCGCTGCGTTCTGCCTTTCGCAGATTCATATAGTCACGGAGCAGAGTGGAGAGGTCGGGCGAAGCATTTTTCTTTTCGGCTTCCATTTCTGCAAACGCTTCTTTTGTGGCAGACACAATATCCGCAATCCAGTCTCGCAGATTTTTGATGGTACTGCGGATAGCGTTCATCATGCGGTTGGCGGCTTTAATATCTCGGTTCAGATTGCCGATATTGGTTTCAATGCCCTTGCGCTCCAGAGCAGAAACGGCGGCTCCCATGTGGACAGTCGGGATAATGTCAAGCCCTTGTCTTTCATAGGAACGCATATCCACACGCTCGGCACTTCCGGCAAGCTCCAGATATTTATTCTGAATGACTTCCCATCCGTGTCGCCATTCCTCGGCGTGATACTGTTCGTTCCAGTCAACGGTATCTTCCTTATGGCTTTTCCATCTGCCGGACGGGAGCTTGATACGCTCGCCGTTCTCGTCAAGGTCATAAACCTTTCGGCTCTTGGGCATCCACTTTCCGTTTTCATCAATGGCTCGCATGGTCAGCATGATGTGGCAATGGGGATTGTGTCCCGGAGGATCTGGGTCATGGATTGCAAAATCACAACACATTCCTTTGGACACGAAATGCTCATTGCAGTATTCCTGCATCATCTGCGGACACATTTCAAGTGGCATTTCTCTCGGCAGGGCAACAACGAAACGCCTTGCAAGCTGTGAGTTCCATTGCTTCTCCACTTCCTCGGCAGAGTTCCAGAGTGTAGCTCGGTCTGCGTATTCGGGTGGTGCATTGGTTGGGAGCATGATTTCCGTGTAAACAACCTCATGCTGTTTTCTGCGGTGGTCTTTGTGCTTCTGGTCATACTCGGAAAACAATTTTTCTCCGGCTTGGTAGGCGGCTCCGGCAACGGCAGAGTTGCCTTTGCTTCTCTGAACAATTCGTATGTTCAGATGGGGTACTGGCATTTTGTTTGAACCTCCTTTCTCGGTGCAATAAAAAATGACCGATACTTTTCAGCAGCGGTCAGATGGGGAAAGTATAAAACTTGCTGACGGTGAATGATTGCTTGCAATCATTCATCGGCGGCAAGTCCACAAAGGGGTAGCTGTCACAAGACAGCGCAGGGGAAGTGTAGCTTCCTCTGGATGATTGGAGCAAAAGACTTTTGCGGAAATCATCAAGCTCCCTGCAAGGGGCTTTCGGCAGAACGCAATCACCATCTTTAGGTGGTGTATAATTGCGCCCTGTTTCTCAACAGGGTTTTTAGCTCCCGTTCGGTTGCTCATTTTCCTTTCGGTTCGCAATCAGCATATTCAGCTTCTTTTGAACCGCTTCGCTGTGGAAGATGAAAGTCAGAAGCTCCATCACATCATCGTCCGTCAGAATGGTCGGTTCTCTCAAAAAGGTTTCCAACATTCCGGCACGAGTACAAAGGCGGTGGGTTCTCTCGCTTCGGGTCAGTCGCTTGATTTCGCTTTCCAGTCGCTTTTCCTTGTGCTTGGCTGCGGTCAGCTTTTTCTCCGCAACATACTGTTCTCGTTTCAGCTTTTCCAACTTCTCATTGGACATCGGGTCAACTCCTTTCGCAATAATGGATAAAACAAAAGCGACCAACTTTTTACGGTTGATCGCCTTTGGCTTAGTCATTATTCAAATGAAATGTAAATAGTTAAATTATCGGGTATGTAGCTGATACTCAATCCTTTTTCGTCATTAGATAGAAGCGTACCAATAGAAACATAGTCCTGTCCCTTGATTTCTTCTGATACATCCTCAATCACGGAGAAGCCTTCTTGTTTCAACAGCTCCATATATTCGTTATAAGCACTTTCGTCTATATCTACAATGCTGATACTGCAATTCTCGTGTTCTGTATCGAGCATAGCCCACGCAACTGTACCGGACGGAACAGGAAGTCCCTCTGTGTATTCATTCACAGGCCATACACCCTCATCAAGCATCGTAATACTTTCAGATTGTGTATTGCTTGTGTTTCCTGTGCCAGTTGGTGTTGTTCCCAGGTTGGAACACGCTGTCAATGACAGCATAAGTAAAACCGCAAGTATTGAAATATATTTTTTCATAGTTACCTCCTGTTGTTGCGGACTGTTCGGATAATCTGAATGACAGCAAATGTAACAGCGATTATGCCGACCACTAAAATGACTTGTGATGCATCAAAACCGAAAGTCCCCTCAACTTGAATGTTTGTCATTGCGTCTGCTTGCCCGATAGCTCCATCTGGCACTTTATCAGATTTTGCAGTAGCATAAATTACAAAAGCAACAACAGCTACCACAAGGGAAGTAACGCTTGAAATAATCCCTTTTCGTTTCTGGGGAGCAGAATTATCAATTCCAAACTGTTCTGCTGTATTGTCAGCAAATTCTTTTGGTGTCCCCAACCTTTCGATTACCTGTTGTTCAGTTTCTCCATGCTCTGCAGCAGAAGCAAAGATTTCATTCAGATCACGCACAACCTCAGTTTTGGCTTTGCGTGATAAATTCAATTCCTTTTCAACCTGCTTAATATATTGTTCTTTCATTCTGACACCTCCGTTTGTTGATAGCTGGCGATAAAGCCATTTACGCAATCTGTGTAGCTTGCCCAAAACATAATCAATTCCTGTAAAACTTCCTTTCCTTTGGGAGTAAGGGAGTAATATTTCTTAGAGCCACCATTAGCTGCCGCTGGTGCTAAACGACATTGAATTAGCTCTGCCTCCTGCAAGCGATACAGAATAGGGTAAATCGTCCCCTCTTTCGCATATCCCAAAACAGACGCACTGTTATTTAACTCTGTGATAATTTCATAGCCATAGGTTTCTTTGCGTCCGATTAAGGATAAGAGTATCATTTCAAGAGAGCCTTTTTTGAATTGTTGCACATACTTATTATCCATACTCTCTACCTCACTTTAGTTTTGCTACTTAGCATACCTAAATAGCAAAACTAATTATACTACGGTCTGCAAGTTCAGTCAATATAGTTTGAAAGAAATTCACATCTATAGCGGTAAATTTTACATTTTCGTCATATTCGATACCTTATACATCCCTATGTACTTGCGGTCAAAACATCGGATACAGACCCGACATTTTGACCGCATATCAACCCTAAACGCTACATTATTCCGTCTGACTGACGAAACCGTTTTGCTTGGCGTTCTCGCTTGCTTTTCGTCTGCGTTCCTCGCTGTACGGCGGCTGCAGACGGATGGACAGTCGGGACTTGTCCAGAACATAGGACACGCCGCCTTGCTCGTAGGTCTTTTCCAGTCGGCAAAGGTCGGGGTACTTCTTGGAGAACGCCGCCAGTCTGTTCCTCAGTCCGGCATTGTAGGTCTGGATGTGTGCTGTGTCCTCGCCCTCGTTGAACAGGACGATAGTTTCCTTTTCGTACTTCGTCAGCTTACTCATATAATCTCTCCCTAATGGAAATCGGCTGATTATCGGAATGGTACTTGTGGTGGGCGAAGTGTTCTACTTCCAGTCTCATGTTGTAGAAGAAACAGCGATACCATCTGTCGCAGCTCTCGTCACTCAGCTTGACTGCCAGAGTGAAGAACAGCTTCTTTGCCGCAGGATCGGGAGCAAGTGCAGCCGCAAAACGCAAGCGTTCAACGGTGGCTTCACGGTTCGGACAGCCAAAGGCATAAAGGGCTTTCTTTTCGTTCATAGACATTCTCATAGATAAATCCTCCTTGAAATTGTGAAATTAAAAGCGACAGAGACTTCACAAGGAAATACCTGTCGCTTTGCTTACGGTATGAAATTGTGGGGTCTGAACTTGCTGAATTGTCCAGTCTTTTACCTCTACTTAGTAGGTGGGAAGAATGGGCTGTGGAAGATTTCGCACATCATCAGAACGCCCATTGTAAAGCCATACTTGAATTGGACTTCATTGGTTATGTTGCCCTCGTCTGCGTGACTGTCGCAGAGCTTTTCAAGCAAGGCGTAGTCCTCTTTGCTTAGCTTGTCCTCGAAGAAAGACATAATCCTTGCAATCTCCCCGGTGGCTTCACGGAACTTGTCGGACTTTGGTACGACATTCTCGCTTGCGTAAATCTCGCCATTGAACAACGCTTCTAAAATCATAAAATTTAACTCCTTTCTCAGCAGTAAATCAGTTCGCCCTTGATGGTTTCCTCTGCCTGTGCAACGCAAGCGTTCATCTGGCGAACCCATTCGATTTGGTTTTCTGCTTTCAACTGCTCCGTCACGCCGTATGCTTTTGCAAGCTGCGGAATGATGATTTCCAGTCGCTTCTTGGCGGCTTCCTCAATCTCCGCACAATGCTCATAGAGCGTTTCGGACAGTACCATGTCGGAAAAGAGGATGGGGTGTGCCAGTCGCAGATACTCCTTTCTCATTCGCCCCCATTTTCCGAGACGGATATTCGGCTTTGCCAGTTTGATGTCGGGTACATAGTAGTCTCCGCACTTGATAAAATTGAGTTCCATAGTGTTTTCCTCCTTGAAAATATATTTTGTTTATTACGCACATCGGGATTTTTCGGCTTCTGCTTCGGCAGCTTCTTTTTCCTTTTTACGCTGTCTGTATCTGCGGACAGTTTCATTTCTGCGGTCTTTGCGTTCCTGCTCTTTGAGTTCTGCCAGTCGCTTTTCTTCCTCTTGCCTTGACAGGACTTCATCTTCGGTATCTTCCACCACAAACTGACCGATGAAATTGAAGTAGAGGTCAATGCGCTGGGTGCGGTTGGCGGTTCTGCCGCCAGTCGCTTCATAGACAACGATTTTGTCAATAAACTCATTGAGCATGGTCTGTGTGATTTCCGTAAAGTCACGGTATCGCTTTACCAGTCGGACAAACATTTCTCCGCTTTCTTCCTCTTGCCGGAGTTCGCTGATCTTCGCTTCGATTTCAGCGACCCTTGCTTCAAGCTCCTGTTGCTCGGTGTCATACTGAGCCATGAGCTTTTCAAACTGTCTGTCGGGTATCTTGCCGGATGCGTTGCCCTCATAGAGTTTTTTGATGAAATTATCCAGTTCTGCAATACGCTTTTTTGCGGTTACAAGCTCCTTTTTGCTGTCGGTCTGCACAACTGCTTGACTGGCACTTGTAAGCTCTTTGACTTGCTGTAAAAATGCCTGTTCATCTTTCAGCACATAGGCGGCAACCTTGCGGATAGCTTCATCCACCAGACTGTCCAGAGTGGATGCCTTGATAAAGTGCATCGTACACTCGCCGTACATGGATTTGTAGGTTGGACAGCGGAAGTTGCTGTCTGCATCGTAGGTTTTTCCGTCTGCTCTGTGCTGTGAATGTGGGCTTGCATAAGACAGGCGTTTTCCACAATCCGAACAGTAAAGCAGTCCAGACAAGCGGTGGGAGTAAGTCCCGTTAGCCAGAGTACGCTTTGTTTTCCTGCGGAGCTTCTGTGCCAGATGCCATGTTTCTTCATCGACAATGGCTTCATGGGTATTCTCAAAGATGATAAGTTCATCGGGTCTGGCTTTTCTTCGCTTCTTGGTCTTGAAGTTCTCGCAGATGGTCTTTCCCAACACGGTATGCCCCATGTATTCCTGCTTTTCAAGAATATAGGCAACTGCGGTACAGTTCCAACGATATGGGTCATGGTAGCTGTGGTTTCGGCTCTCTCCATGCTCGGACTGTTCCAGATATGCAGACGGTATCAGCACCTTTTCCTCGGACAGCTTATTTGCAATCGCCTTTGTCCCCATACCGTCAATAATCATCTGGAATATTCTGCGGACTACCTTTGCGGCTTCCTCGTCAATCAGCAGATGGTTCTTGTCCTCCGGGTCACGCTTATAACCATAAGGGATAGCACCGCTGCATCGTTTTCCGTCCTGCATCCTTGAACGGAAGATAGCACGGATTTTGTTGCTTGTGTCCTTTGCGTACCACTCGTTCATAATGTTCAAAAACGGAGTGAAGTCATTTTCGCTTGGATTGGCACTATCCACGCCGTTGTTGATTGCGATAAATCGGACACCTTTTTCGGGAAACATGATTTCCGTATAAAAGCCGACTTTTAGATAGTTACGCCCAAACCTCGACATATCCTTTACGCAGACAATATCGACTTCTCCTGCTTCGACTGCGGCAATCAGAGACTGAAATCCGGGGCGGTTGAAGTCAACGCCACTATAACCATCGTCCGTGAAATGGCGGATATTCTTAAATCCCTGTGCCTTGGCATACTCCTCCAGATATTTCTTCTGGTTGGTGATACTGTTGGATTCGCCCTGCATTTCATCGTCACGGCTCAATCGCTCATAGAGGGCTGTGTACTTAGTTTTCTTGGTTTCCATTGGCTTCCTCCTTTCTGGAAAATTCATATAGGGTACAGAAAAAGCCACATGGCAGAAGATTTTCGTCTTACCGTGTGACTTTTTCTCTGTCCTATATTATTGTAACCCTTCGGGTCAGTACAGACGTAGCTGACCTTTTCGGGCATCTGCATCAGATTGGGCTTCACGAAAAATCGTGTCTTACCGCTGCCAGAGCCGCCAATTACAATGACGTTCTTGTTTCTGGCATACTTCGGATGCTTTGGTCTGCCGCTCATCATCAACCGTTCCGTCTGGGTGAGCAGCACATTATTCTCGAACACCGGGTCAATAAAAGGTTCAATGTCCTTGGCATTGCCCCACCGGGCAGAGCCGTATTCCTCTCCCTGCCGATATTTCTTCGCGTTCTTGCCCTTGAAGTAGATCACGGCTTTCAGTGCTGCTGCACCGATCAGACCTATCAGCAAGTCGAACGGATGGAAACTCGGCAGATAACTTTTGTAGGCCAGACCGAAGTTCATAAAAAGAACCATCAGCCTGTCCACGATGGTATCGCCATTACAGTAGCGGTACAGCCATGCGGCTTTCTCCACCATGTAAAAGGCGATAATGTAAGGAAAATTCAGCAGGATCAGCTTTTTCATATCTGCCGACTGCATCTTTCCACTGATTGCCGCCGCTACTTTCTTGCCCCATGCCGTTCCGCCTGTCTGGTTGGAGGGGGCTTTGCGCGGTCGTTTGCTCTGTGCGGTCGTTTTCTTTTTCTGGCTCATCGCACCTGCCCTCTGTCTTTCGTCTTTTCCTTGGTGATTTCCCGGTGCTTGGCAACACGCTCCTTTGCCTGCTCCAGCTTCTTACGGATGGACTGCCGCTGCTCCTTTTTCAGCGAAACTCCGGTGTATTCCTTGAACGCTGCCGTCATAACGTCTACATCTTTCGCCTTGAAAAAGACCAGATATTCGGTTTTACCCTCTTTTTCTGCCTTTTTCAGACTATAATCAATGCCGTACTTCCGGGCTACCCGGTCAAACGACTTGATGTTATTGTCTCCTTCCAGAACCAGCCGGATGTGCCACTCGTATTCTTCAAATTCCTCTTCCTCAATGTGATGCCCCGCACCTTCCAATGCATCATATTTATAATGTACGCAGTTACGAAGCGAGAAAACGGTCACTCTTTTATGCGCCCTGTAAATCACATAACCATTTTGGTAGACACTGATGCTTCCATGATTTTCCAGAATCTTCTCGGCTACCACCGACACGCCAGATTCCTCAAGAGCCTTCACGGTGGGAACACGCTGTTCCTTGTACAAAGGAAGTTTAACAAGCTTTTTCAGTTCCTTGAATGTCATCATAATGTCCACCTTTCTGCCTTTTGGCTGCGGGCGGTCTGAAACAAAAAATGCAGCAAAAGTTGTCCCAGACTTACCCGTTTTTTTTGAACGGGAAGTCTAAGACTTCTCCTACTGCATCGCTATTTCATGATTCACTTTTAAGGTGTGATGTTTAGTCTCTCATATATAGAATTGCTGGAAGGGCATTTCGCAAGGTGTTTTTGAAAAAAAATTAAAAAAAACGGAACAGGATGAGTTACTCACAGGCGCACTGCTGCGCTGCATTCGCTCATTCTGTTCCGGCCTATATCACATATTGCTACGGTATCGCTCTAACAAACAGATATTATATTGTAGACCCAAAAGAACGTCTGGTGGAGCTGGTCGGCTAACCAGGTGCCGCCTAAGATTCCGCCTCTGCGCTTTCAGTGTCGATGAAGCACTCTGCTTCAGGCTTCTTTCCGTTGGTTCTCTGCTGTGAAAAATTCGATACTCTTCACGGGAAGGCCGTGAATGCACTCCACCAGAGATTCAGCAGAAATATAATCTTCACAGCCACCACGCTTGATCTGAAGCATATTCTTTCCATCAACGACACTGCGATTCCCGATCCGCAGCCCCTTTGGGGTGCGGATTTCATGTTCTCCGTTGCTCATCTTCTCACGGCCTCCTTTGTGTTGGTTTAGGTTTCTTTTTTCTTCTATTCAATTTCACCTTTTGAACTTCCGCTCTTTTTTCACCTTTTTCGGCTTGCATATTTACGATTTTTACGGTATAATAATCCAAAAGATGATAGAATATAGCATATATTATAAGCAAGTCGTGCCGCCGTGTCAAGAGGAAAATGTGAAAATTCGTTGCATCTTTCAGATTGAATATTTACAAATTCCTTTGTACATTGTTACAGCACGATAACTACGTCATAGAAAGGTTGCAAACATGAAATTTGGAGAGAAAGTTCGCGATCTACGAAAGAAGCATTCTTTAACACAGGACGAATTGGCACAATGTCTGGGTATCAACAAACGAACGATCATCGGATGGGAGCGGGATGGCCGCTACCCTCGCAGTATTGAAATGCTTGAAAAGATGGCCGATATATTCCATGTACCTCTGACCTATTTACAGCCGGATCAGTCTTTATTTATCGAACGTGCCGCCGAAGCCTACGGAAAAAAGGGCAAAATAGAAGCCCAGCATCTCGCATTTGAGCTTACTGAGCTATTTGCCAGCGGAGAGTTGACCCCGCAGGATATGGACGGCATCATGTATGAAATGCACAAAGCCTATTTTAAGTACCGAGAACAAAAACGAGAAAAGGAACGAATAATGAACCTGTGAACCACTGTTCTATTCACTATGCTATCCCCGGAAGGAGATTACATTATGGATTCTGCATTTATTCACCAAGCCGCCAACGAACTTGTCCAAAATGCCGGAACTCGCAACATCAAACAGATTGCGCGCAGTTGCAGTCTGGACATCAGCGAAACATCCCGCATTAAAGATATGTTGGGTTTGCTTTCACTCTATTTTGATAAGCCACTGATTCTTATCAATCGCCAGCTGGACAAACAGACAAAGCAGATGGTGTGCGGTTATGCGCTGGGACATTATCTGGAGCATCAGTTGCTCATGGACTTGCATACCCTGGACAAGTTTCTGACCATTAAGGACAAGCACATCCTTCTTTACGAGCATAACGCTTTCACATCCCACCTGATGCTGGACAGTGATGAAGTCTATCAAATGACGAAGCGCGGGCTGGATGCTGCTCAGATTGCCGCTGCTAAGGGAATCCACCTCAATCTGGTGCTGGTGAAGCTGCTGGAACTGCATCATCTGGGGTACGATCTGCGTCACTACCACGCCCAGCATCATGCGTTTATCAAGCAGTTCAACCTTCCGGCACATTTTCAGTTTGATGTGGCCGCCGGATGAACTTATGTTCTTATAACCCTAAAACCCGTAATGGACGGTGCGTTATGCCTATCCATTACGGGTTTTTCGTGTTATTTCAGTTTTTCGAGAATTTCATCAGCACTCATGCCTTCGGCAAGCAGCTTCTTCAGGACGGATTCTGCTTCTGCCTTTTTCGCTTCTTCTGCTGCCTTGGCATCTGCCCTAGCCTTCTTCGCTTCCAGCGTTACCACTTCTTTTTCGGCCTTCTTCAGAGCAGTCTTCTTCTCTTTCAAGTCAGCCTTTAAAGTGTCAATGTTGGCGGTGATGGATGCGATTTCCGCTGTGAGTGCTTCCTTCGCGGACTGCTTTTCCGCAATCTGCGTTGCAAAATCAGCAGTCACAGTTTTGGGCTTATTCTTGCTACCTTTTGTTCTGGGCATAGGACACAAACCTCTTTCCTATTATGATAGCTCAATTATATCACAAGTCTGAAAACAAATCAGCCTTGTACACACCATCCGCCAACATTTTCTTGAAGCTGTTTTTTACGGCTGCGACATCCTCATGATAGGTCATGCCATACCAAGTGTCATTGGTCTTCAGGACCTTTACGGACATCTTTCCCTGCTCCAGCAGCTCACCGATGAAGATTGGGATCAGATACTCGGCTTTCTGAGGATTGCTCGGTACTTCTTTCTCGAAAAACTCCTTGAAACCATTTTCCAGCACATCCAAAAAATCAGGAGTCAAGCCCCACATATTCATGGATACCAGAGAATTCACATCAACAACCACACCGTCTGCCTCTGCTCCATCTGCAGTCTTTACGATGTTCTTGGTTTCCACAACCTCAGTCAAGTTTCCATTCTCATCCATCTTGCAGATACCACGAGTCACACCGCCGTTATCAGACAGCGTGTTCTTCAGCACAAAGCCAGCCATGCAGGACTTGCCGCCATTCACCAGATACTCGTGTACAGCCTTGAAGCCTTCTTTGCCATAGTAATCATCTGCATTGATCACAATGAACGGAGTCTTTATTACGCTCTTTGCTGCAAGCACAGCCTGTCCAGTTCCCCACGGCTTTGTACGGCCTGCCGGAAGTTCTCCCGGAATATCGTTGATACCCTGGAAAGCATAGTCCACAGTTACATTGTGAGCGGAGCAAATGGAGTCAATACGATCACCGATGACCTCTTTGAACTCCTTCTCGATATCCTTGCGGATAATAAAAACCACATGGTTGAAACCAGCTTCAATCGCATCGTGGATTGAGTAGTCCATGATAATATGGTTTGCATCATCGACCGGCTCCAACTGCTTAATTCCCGTTCCGAAGCGGCTACCAATTCCGGCTGCCATGATAAGTAATGTTGTTTTCATCTTTTTCTCTTTTCTTTTGAACCTTATTATGAAGAGTTTTTTATCTTTGTAGATGCACCTCTACCTCACTCATATTTTTTCACTATCTTAGCAGGCACTCCTGCAACCAACACATTGCTTTCATTAATATCTCTAGTAACTACTGCATTTGCCCCCACTATAACATTCTTTCCATTTATATACACTCCGGGGAGAATCACCCCCCCTGAACAAATCCAGCAGCCATCATTTATAAATACTGATTTCCTTAAATGATAGTGTTTTTCAGATTCTGTCCAATGACTTACATCATATTGTGTCGAAAAAATCTTGGCACCCGCAGATACTGTAACATTATTTCCAAGAACAACATTTCCTACGCAATGAAGTAAGCTTCCCTCATTAAGCGAACAATGTTCTCCTACTGTCAAATTGTCAGGGCACACTACTTTAGGATTATCATAAATAAGTAAGGATTTGGAATCTCCCTTAATATTATATCGCAAATAACAGCAGAGTAATACATGATGTACCTTCGCAATAATTCGATATATTAAACAACCCACAGTCTCCCATTTCATTTACATCCATTCTCCTTATCCCATCAAAAACTCAAATATATTGCCATTAATTTTCTCTTTAGCGAAATATTATGTGCACACCAAATACTCCGGATCTCGCTTTTCACTTTTTCTTTTAACCACTGCATTTTTTCTCTATCAACAGGCGTTTTAGAAAATTTCATCTTTTTCAATATAGTTATTTCGTGGTTTAAATAATTTTCATTTAATAGTACATCCAGTTCCTTATCTTTTTGTAAGCCACAAAATTTGATTATATTTCTATATGACTCTAAAAGCTTCCAATTTTTCTCTTTAAAAGATTGATTCGTCAGAGAGTCGCTTCTTGTAATATAATGATACAACGGGCAATCCACATAATACGATTGCATGCAGCAACTCATATACTGATGATTAAATAGTGCATCCTCCACCAAAATGCAATTCATATCATAGCGAAGATTATTTTGCTCAATCAAATCAAGCTTATAAAGCTTATTCCATGCAAATCCTTTAAAACTTTTTGGATTTGCAAATTCTCTCATTGTTTCAATTCGGTCACGAATTCCATACTTCGACTGTGTAATAAAGCTATTTTCTTTAGGTGTATTATCATTAAAATAATTACAAATCACAAGATCGAGACTGCTATTAGCCTGATATGGTTCCAACATTTTTTCCAAATAATCAGGTTCTATATAATCGTCGCTGTCCACGAAGCAAACGAAGTCATGCCCCCCCCCGCTAAAATCTATGGCACACTCTATTCCTTTATTTCGTGCCGCAGATAATCCTTTGTTCTCCTCATATATATACACATACCTGGAATCACCATTCGCAAAAGTTTCGCAAATTTGAGAGCAACCATCAGTTGATCCATCATTCACAAGCAAACATTTCCAATTCTGATATGTTTGCTTGTGAATAGATTTTAAGCATTGCTCCAAATATTTTTCCGTATTAAATATAGGCACAACTATATAAACCATTTCTTCCATCCTCCTAACATCAAAAATCATTATATTTTCATAAGCTTCCCAATCACATCATAAAATAGTTTGTTTTTTGTTTTCAGGAAATAAATTGCTGACAACGCCAAATACACCATCGCTCCAATAAAAATTTTTGCAATGAGGCGTCCAATATTCCCTCCAACTTCAAATGGAAGTATCTTTACAACCAAGAACATAATACTACCAAATATAATAAACGGGACGGACTTTTTCATACATTGAGAAACATCCAGTTCTTTTCTTACCATTATAGTTTGATAAACAGCCACTGTCACTTCTGCAATTATTGTTCCAACTGCTGCTCCAACTGAAGCCAGCCGCGGGATTAACGCCCAATTTATAATCACATTAACTCCCGCCCCTAAAAACACAGAATAAATATATACTTTATTCTTTTCTGTTGGAATTAAATATAGCGTCCTTACTATGCACGCCCATGTAATGAACAACACAGTTGCCGAAAGCATTATTGTTATACTAACACACGCATCATATCCCGTTCCATAAAAGATAGGTATAAAATCATTAGCAATAGAAGATATTCCAAATGTAATTGCACATCCAATAAATATTGCAATTTCCATCGATCGAACAAACAGATCCCTACATTCGTCATATTTGCTTCTAGCATATAAATTTGACATTCTTGGCATCATTACAGCACCAAAAGCACTAATCACACATAGACAAACATTAATTAGCTTTTCTGAGTTCTCATAAAATCCAACTTGCTGCATCGTGCTAAAGTTTCCAAGCATAACTTTATCCATCATTCTATATATACTCGTTGCTACCAACGGTATAAACAAAATTAAGATATCCTTAAAATGCTTAAACGCTTCATTTATTCTCGTAAAGTGAAACTTTATATACTTTGAAGCAAACAACCACATTGATGATTGCGCAATAAAATAGCCAAGACTAAGCACAAGCAAATATTTCCATAAGTCAGCACTCGTTTTAACAAATGCAAAAATTAAGACAACATTAATAATCTTAACCAACACTTTTCGAGTAACTGTTAGTTTAAAATCCTCCATTCCAAAAAAAAGCCAGTTAATGTCAAATACTCCACTTAATACATAAAAGACCTGCAGAAACGCGTAAAGTTTATTTCCGCTAAACATCGCAATGTATAATACATATACTATAACTGATATAGATGCTATTATAAATTGTAATGTATAGATGCTTGAAAACACAGCACTTCTTTTCTGTTCATCATCTCTAACACGCGCAATACTACGATTTCCATAATTTTCAACTCCCAACATTCCAAACAGTAAGAAGTATTGAGCAATTGAATATGTATATGAATATGTTCCAATACCCTCTGCACCAAGAACTCTCGATACGTATGGCATAGTTATAAGTGGCAAAATCATCAGTGCCACTTGATATACCATATTATACAAAAAATTAACTTTTGTGCCTTTTCTTTCCATATCTTCTTATCCTTTTTCCTCTACTGTTCTTGAACGTTTAACAAATATACCAATCAAAATAAAAACACAAATCGAACTAAACTCACTATAACTCTTTGATGCAACGCTTGACAAAAGGAGAAAGCCTAGTGCACAGAAAGTAGAGAAATACATATACTTATTTTCTTTTGTTGAATTTATTGTCATTCGCATGAATTTAATCAAAGCTACCAAAATTAACATCGTGCCAAAAAAGCCAAATTGTCCCATTACCATAGGCCAATAGTTATCATTGAGGAAGTATGTTTCACCTTGACGCATTCCATAAATAGAATTAAAGCCGTATTTCTTATAAAGTGGAGAATATTGTGTAGCTGCAACATCAGAGCCAAATGTTCCAAATCCAGCTCCCAACGGAAAATATGTCACCATTGTCATGATACCAAATCTCAAAAGAACCGATCTTGCTTGTGTATCCGATGTAAAGTAGAACACCAACTGATTCCAGCAAATCGCAACTGCTACTACACAAATCGGAATTATATATGCCACCTTTATTTTTTTTCTAATTTTTTCTCCCCATTTTTTTCCATTAGATGTGAAGAAAAAAACTGCCAGTAACAAAAAAACAGCTATAAAAGAAAACGCTCTTGATCGCATTGTTGAAGCCCACACGACCAAAGCTCCCGCAATAGCAATTTTTTTATATAGAGTTGATTTATAACACAAATCTGCTGTCAACAGCGGAATTAAAAAGTAAAACATTTTGCTAAAATTTCCTGGCACATTATACACAAACTGAAATGATCGAATGCCATATCTTGCTGATGCAGTCATACCTATGTCAACAACTTGAGAAAGAACCATGAAAAACAGCATAATCCAAACCAGTAATCTTCCCCATTTAGCCATTAACTGTATCAATTCGTCATAAACGTGTCTTTGCCAATTCGTCATAACAATAGCATAATACGAAAGCCAAACCTTTACAGTCGAAATCACATCTATAACAATATACATTGGCTGGGTCAGCAATCCGGACACTGCATTTCCTATAGCACCAATAATGCAGACAAGAATTAGCAACCATAAGATTGTCCTCTCATCAGCATTTAATCGAACTTTTTTACTCAGAGTTTTTGCCACAAGGCTCATTCCAACTATAATTGCAAACAACTCATCCATATAATTGAATATAGAAATCGAGCCTACTAATGCTCTTTGAAAAACGAACAAATATGTAATAATCGACCAAACTAAAACATGCTTATTAATTTTCAGCGACATTCACTATACTCCTTTCTTATTCTATAATCTGTCTCACTCGTTTGGCCACCTTAATAATGCCCAATTTATAAAGTACTGGTTTCATATATTCTTTAACCTTATCTACTTTTTTTATTGGCATATATTTTTCAATTGCCTTTTCAATACCATATTTTGACAAATACTTGTAGAACTCTCCTCTATCTGGATGCATTGTCGGCTGTTTGTCAAACATAATACCATCAGCTATCTTTGTTTCTTCGTAATTTACGCAAAAGCAGTTCATTTCCTTGAGCGAATTAAATACTTTTTCCGCTTTTTTAGTATGAACTACAACAGCTGTATAACCTTTATCATTATCTTTTATTCCTGCCAATTTTCCAGCACTCCATCCATCGAAAATAGTGTAATCGCTAACTCGATTGTCACCCTTAAATTGGCAATGATAGCAGCTTGGTCTTTTTGCTATTCCACTCACGAACAGTTTCATCATCGGATCAGTTCTACCGCTTTGTGAATAAACGTCTCCGTTCTCAAATAAAAGCATCATCGTGCTACATTGATAGCCATATGTTTTATTTCTAAAATTCACACTGTCAATTTTAGAATTATATTTATCCTCTTGATATATTAGATATTTTTTCCATAACTCAGGTGAAGGCACCCCCGCACATAAGACTTCTACTAAAATCAAATTCTGATAATCTTTTTTTAAGTACGTCTGCAATCCAGCCACTTGACACGGTGTTCCAGAAAAGCAGACCAACATTCCATTTTTAAGGTATCTTTCAATAATTTTGTAAGAATCTCCAATTTGACTTTGAACATATTTTGATCCGCTCAATTTATAAACATCTGCAAATGAATCAATTATGACATGTCTTACTTCATTATTTTCACAATATGCTGCTCCACAAACGCATCCCCCTCTATTTAAGACATACTGAGCTATTAAGTTCATAAATCCTCCTGATGCGCTTCTTTTCAAAGCATCGTCATCTTTACACTGGATTTCGTATGTCTTTCTAACTTCTGTTTTAAAGGGCTTAGGATTTTTTATTGGGCAAGCATCTTCACACAAGCCGCACTTCACGCACTCTTTCAAATCAATATTCGGATACAAGAATCCCTCCTCATCTGCCATCATTTCAATCGCTCTTTTAGGGCAAATATTAGCGCAAGCTGAACATCCGCAGCAATCCGATTTATTTAGAATTTTAATCATAATATATCTCCTGAAGAATACTATTCATTCAGAAGATCAAGGGACTATCACCTTAATTTATTTCTTATATATCGAAATGCACTCATATTATACAAATATTTTTTTGAGTATTCTATTAAATAATCTTTCACTTTTATCGGGGCAAATTTTTGAACATGATTATCCAATAATTCCTCGTCAATCCCATGATAGAATTCATTTCTTCTCGGATGAGGTTGTGCTGAATTCCAAATCATAACACCATCTAAATCTGCTGCCTTTTTTAGATCCACAGAATACAACTCGTATTTATCTTTTATTTCTTCCAGTATTTTTTCTCCTTTGGAAGATTGAACAATTAAGTTTGTAAATCCTTTATCATCATCAATTAGGTTATTAACCAATTTCTCTGCATTCCAGCAATCATAGATAGTAAAGTCACTACACCGCTCCAATGTCTTAAAATGACACTTATAACAGCTTGGCCTTGACGATAGTCCCTCAAAAAAGCTCTTGAGCATTAAATCTACTCGTGCACTTCCGAAATAGCTTTTTCCGTTTTTAAACGCAATACGCATTGTGCTACTATGGTATCCATACGTTTTATATCTAAAAGCGACGCTCTCTATTTCTGAATGATATTTACTTTTTTGCAAGTTTAGATACTTCTCCCACATCTTTGGTGAAGGAGTTCCGTGGCATACCACATCAACTGTAACAAGATTATCATATTCTTTTCCTAAAAAAGACTTCAATCCGTAAACTTGACAGGGTGTACCAATAAAGCATACAACTGTTTTTTTCTCTATATGCTTCTTTATCTCCGTAAAGCAATCTTTTAAATCACTTTGAACATATTTTGAGCCTCGGAATGCTTGCCCCCCCCCCGGATATTACATGCACAACTTTGAAATTTTTATCATATGTTGCGCCACAGATAACGCCACCTTGTTTGCTAATCCAATCAGCTAAAGGAGACACAAAACCGCCCGACGTACTTCTTGAAACAACACTCTGATCCAAGGCCCTAATAACATAACCATGTCTTTCAAAAGATTCTAAAGGCATGTTTTTTTGTGTTGGGCAAACCTTTTTACAAAGATCACAGCCAACACACTCTGATGCATCTATTATTGGATATAAGAATCCCTCCTGGTCTGGTTTCATACTAATGGCATGTTTTGGACAAATACTATAGCACGCTGTACACCCACAACAATTTTCTTTTTTCGTATATACATTTTTCATTTAATTTTCCTTCAAGGCATCCTTAAGATATTTAGCAGATTCTGCTCTTAACTTTTTCAATTTTTCTTCAACAGCATTGTAATCAATGCCATTTTTGACGTCCATAACATTTCCACTATATCTTCTTTCGCTCAGTCCCAACAAAGTACAGAGACTATCAATTCTACTATTTCTTGAATTTGCTCCTGCATTAAAGCGGTTAAACGTCATAAATTTTTTGTGATTCAGAATACTGAAAACAGAGCCGTGGAAAGAATCTGTCAAAATATACTCAGCATGACGAATCAAATTCACAAAGTCTGCTGCATCCATATCGAAGAGCTGAATATCGCCAAAATTCAAATCACATTCCACATAATTATCCAAGAACGGGCAAGTAACCAGTTTCAGACCTGTCTTGCTTTTGAACTCATTTGCAATCTTTCTATGCTCTTCATTTGTCCCCAAAAAATAGCAGAACACATACGGTTCTTCAACAATTTTCTTTTCCGGGAGCATTTGTTTCCATCCTTCTGCGTCAAACAGCAAGGTCGGGTCACATACTACCTGAGCCATTTTTCCTGTTAATTCTTTAATGATCTTTTGTCCAGCAAGTTCTCTGGTACTCAAATGCTGAAAACGGTTCAAATATTTAGCGGTAGCCTTTTTTTGCCCATCTGGAATTTGGCTTACACCAAAACTTGTTGCATAAGCAATCTTCGGCTTATTGTCCGGTGCAAATTCCAATGTGTAGAAATGACTTCCCAGATTATTCGGCAACCACAGCTGATCACTTCCACAAAGAAACGCATCATAGTTCTTCTTGCATTTTGCTACAAGTGTTTCCCAACCACCATAAGATTCCGAAAATAATGGAGCAAAATACTTGTCCACAAAAGCATTAAACCGTTGATTTCGTTGTTGCACTTGTTTCTGATAAAAAGGTTTGCTTTTCAGGGCTTTGTCTTTTTGATTTCCAGAAAGTTTCGATTTTACAAACGAGATATTAAATAATCTGGGAATTGTTTGAACAATAAAAGTTGGCGTTATTTTTTTCTTATAGCGAATTATTTCCGACTTATAACCAAGCTCCTCAACTTTTTTTACTGTGGCAAGCACCTGTAATTGACTTCCGAAATTTTTTGTGTCATAGCATACCGCTAATCCGATTTTTTTCATACTCTTTTCTCCTGCATCACATCAATATAATATTGAGCTAATTTTTGATGCATCGCGTCCATGCTGTACTTTGTATGAATAAGCGCAATATTATTTTTTCCTATTTTTTCTACTGTCTCTTGATTCATACAATATGTTATTAAAGCTTCTGAGAGCTTTTCAGTGTCTCCTGGCTCTATTAATATTCCATTTTCTTCTTTCACTACTTCTGGAATTGCGCCAACCGTTGTGCTTATAATAGCCTTTCCACAAGCCATACCTTCCAAAATCGCCATCGGAAGTCCCTCATTATAAGATGGAAGCACTAATACACTAGATTTTTTTAGCAGTTCTAATTTTTTATCAAAATCAGCCCATCCCACAATAAAGATATTGCTCTTGAGATTTTTTTCCTCAACAATCTGCTTGCATCTGTCAATATCCCCATCGCCAGCCAAATAACATTTAATATCCGGTATTTGACCCTTAACTCGTTCTATTGCTTTGATGAGGTCATACGTTCCTTTTCTTTCTCCAAGTCGCCCAAGAGATACAAAAGTATATGGATGATCTTTGACACTCGTTATAGCGGGTTTCAATCTCTCAGTGTCTATACCATTTTCAAGAACAACACAATTTTTTAATCCAAATGTTTCATCAAACTTCTTTTTCCATTCAGCAGACAACGCAATAACCTCATCTGCTTCTTTCAATATTGAAACAATCTTATCCTTTTGATTGCTTTTTTCATAAAAGAGCATATATTCAGCACCATGAATATGTAAAATTACTTTTTTGCCCCACTTTTTCGCGGCATGAACATACAAACCTTTTCTGAATGTACTTCCGTATGAAGCTGCATGTATATGGTAAATATCATAATTTCTTTTTGTGAAATAAAACCTAATAAATGAAAATAGCGAAAAGAATAAAACCTTTAACTTATTTCCGTCAATATAGGATTCATAAATATCTATATTAAATTTAGAATTTAATGTCTTATCTTTTTCAATTTCTTCTATAACCGTTGCCATTCCACCCTTTGATCTTGTCGGACTTGGCCCAACTACCAAAATTCTCATTTTTTTATTTTCTCCACATTGTTTCTCTTAAAATAATCATTTTTCATTTTAACGGCTTCATTACTCAACAAAATAATACCAATAAGATTAGGAATTATCATCAATCCGTTAAATGTATCGGCCAAATCCCATGCAAAACCGAGTGTACTTTGTGATCCAATTAAAATAATAACAACCCATAATGCCTTGATAATCGGCTTTATCTTCTGTCCAAAAATATATTCTCCAGCTCTTTCTGCATAGGTGTAATAACTAATCAAACATGAAAATCCAAAAAGAACAACCGAAGCCAAACAAATAAATCCACCAATACCACCTGGCAGCAGCTGATCAAAAGCTCGCATTGTAAGTACTGCACCATCAAGGCCGCTGTTCCACAGTCCAGAAAGAACAATTGCAATACCTGTTACGCTGCAAATAAAAACAGTATCCAGAAATACTTCAACAGGTCCCCATACAGCTTGTTCAATTGGATCATTCACCTTTGCCCCACAATGAACCATTGCGGCAGTGCCAAGTCCCGCTTCATTAGAGTAAATTCCACGTGCAATGCCATAGCGCATACAAACAAAAATCGAACCAACAATACCGCCTGTTGCTGCCCTCGGATTAAACGCAGCAATAAGAATTTCTGCAATAGCATGGGGGACCTCGGTAATATGAACAATAATGATCAATAGCCCTGCGAGAATATAAGCACCACCCATAAATGGAGCTACTACTTCACACACATGTCCAATACGGCCAATTCCGCCAAAGACAATGATGCCTACCACAACGGCCAAAACGATACCTGTTACCAGTGTTGGAACGCTATAGCGTTCGTTTAAAGTTAGCGCAATCGTATTGGTATCAACAACACCCGAAATCACAAATGCAAACGGGATAACTAGGATTGAAAACAGAATTCCAAGCCATTTTTGATGCAGTCCCTCTGACAAATAGTACATTGCACCACCGCTGACCGTTCCATCTTCATGAACTTTACGATACTTAATACCCAATGCAATCTCTGCAAATTTAGTGGCCATTCCAACAAACGCTGCCAAAATCATCCAGATAAGTGCACCAGGACCTCCCATAACAATGGCTGTTGCAGCTCCTGCAATATTGCCAGAACCCACGATTGCAGAAACAGACGTCATTGCCGCTTGAAAACTCGTAAGTTCTCCCGGTGCAGTGGGACCTTCATCTTTTTTCTGAAATGCTTTTACAATAGTCTGCTTAACCAACCATACCGGGTGCCTGAATTGTATAAATCCTAAGCGGACGGTATAGTAAACTCCTGTTCCAAGAATCAAGAGCATAATCGGAACGCCCCATACGATTCCGTTGACAAAATCATTAATTTTAATAATTGTTTCCACAATAAACTCCCCATCATTCCATTAATATTTATTTGTTTTGTAAAACTCGTCCAAGCTTAATTCTCTTGGCCATTTCAAGATCAAACGAACGCGGTGTAAACGGATCAGAACCCGCACCATCTGTAAATGTCAATTCGCCAAAGTAAATATTGTTATTTGCCATATACAAATCAACTCTTACAAACTGAAACTGCCTTGCCAACTTTCTCACAACTTCAATCATTTCAGGGAAATTATCACCCTGCGGTAGAATGTAGTCGCTATTCTTCACCCCTCCATTGATAATTCCCTCTAATTTATTTCCCGCCATATCGTACATATCAACCGTTTCATCTGTATAGCGATCTGTAAACACGCCATAGTAAAGCGGTTCACCATCATAGCAGTAAAACTTATAATCTCTCAATGCACCAGATTCGTCTTCTAGGTATTCTTCAGCAATAATTCTATTTTTCACATTCTTGTACTGCGGCTCTTTTTTCATTTTATAGAAGTCATCTTTTAGCCATCTATTCATCGTCTCGGCCGCTTCAGTTTTATTCAGATTATCCTTATCTTTGCAAATAAGAACTGCGCCACTTCCATTTGTACATTTTAGTACGAATCTCTTAGGTAATTTTTCATAATCAATTTCATCAGGATTATTGTAAACACCATATAATTGGTTCAGGTATTTGTCTCCCACCGTTTTTGCAACAAATTCTCGTACTGCATATTTGTCAACATAATCGCTTAATTCATCCAAATGCCCATATAATTTCAGCCACTGGATCTTTTCACCAAAGTACTGTGGATTCTTTAGATTTAATATTTTTTGATAGCCTCTAAAATAGATTAAATAAAGGGCAGGCTTTTCTGGTAACACTCGAAGGACACTTCTATACAAATCTTTTGCAAATCCCATGATTTTCTCCTTATACTTTTATCTGTTTAATATAATTTTCAATACTATTTATAATGTTGACCGTATTCGATTCATAGCTATTATATTTTGTCAGCTGTACCGTCTTTAATGCAACATCTAATTTGCCAGTGTCTTGACAAGAACATATCAAATTAAGATCGTCAAACTGCTTAATCAACTGAAGTTGATGGTCATCAACATGCTCACCATATTTTGCACGTCGAGGAACAGCAATAACCTTTTTACCTTTTTTAACAGCTCCAATAATGGCTCCAGTGCCTCCATGTGTTATAACAATGTTGGCTTTTTCCATTTCATTGCTAAACTCATCCCTATCCAAAAACTTTTTATAGCTGAAATTTTTCGGAATGTAATCGCTGTAGCCTATTTGTGCAAACACATCTTCTGCATCAATTGTCCCTTTTTCACACAGCTCATCAACAGCCTTCAGCAATCTATTAAACTGAAATTTCTGTGATCCAAGTGTTATAAATATCTTATTGTCCATTTAATAGATTCCTCCTAAATAAATAGCTTTAGGATAGAATTTCAGCATTGGCTTCCACTGAACATAAAACTGATCCGCAAACTTGTAGAGCAATTTTCCGGTTTCGGTAGGGGAAGTAACTTTCGCAAAAGATTCTATGTAGATCAGTTTCTTGCCCATAAATTTAGAAATCAAGCAAATCGGTATCATTGCAAGAACTCCTGTGCAGATAACTACATCGGGTTTTTCTTTTCTATAAATACCGATAGACTTCCAGGCATTTTGAATCATCCGCCAGATAAAATCTTTTTCTCGGCGATTGACCTGCTTCATATAATATGTTTTTTCGCCTTTTGCTTCTGCGCTATAATCTGTCTTCTCAGTAATGACAAAGCTATCATATTTCTCCATCAGTGGTTTTAACATCATGAGCTGCTCATAATGTCCGCCTGATGATGCCGCAAAGCATATCTTTACGTTTTTCTTTCCATCCATCTCTCTACTAACCCACACTTATTAATCTCTACCAAACAAATCTCTGGTATATACTTTTTCTTTCACATCATCAAGGCACTTGTCATAGCGGTTTGCGATGATGGCGTGGCTCATTTCCTTGAACTTAGCCAGATCATTAACCACTACTGATCCAAAGAAAGTCTCTCCGTCTTTCAAAGTCGGCTCGTAAATGATTACCGTTGCGCCCTTGGCCTTGATGCGCTTCATAACGCCCTGAATAGAACTCTGGCGGAAGTTATCGCTGTTGCTCTTCATGGTCAAACGGTACACACCGATGGTCACAGATTTTTCCTGTTCCTTGTCGTACTCGTTATCCTCGTCATAACCATAATAACCAGCCAGCTTTAGGACGCGGTCGGCGATGAAGTCTTTACGAGTTCTGTTACTCTCGACAATAGCCTCGATCAGGTTCTCCGGTACATCGGCATAGTTAGCCAGCAGCTGCTTCGTATCCTTGGGCAGGCAGTAGCCGCCGTAACCAAAAGACGGGTTATTGTAGTGGCTGCCGATGCGAGGATCGAGGCAGACTCCGTCGATGATCTGCTGAGTGTTAAGGCCCTTGCTCTCTGCATAGGTGTCCAGCTCGTTGAAGTAAGCAACGCGCAGAGCCAGATAAGTATTGGCAAACAGCTTGACTGCCTCGGCCTCAGTGAAGCCCATAAACAGGGTGTCGATATTTTCTTTAATTGCACCTTCCTGCAGAAGACCAGCAAACTCATGCGCTGTTTTCACCAGACGTTCATCACTCAAGTCAGTACCAACGATGATACGGGAAGGATACAGGTTATCGTAAAGAGCTTTGGATTCACGCAGGAACTCCGGGCTGAAGATAATATTCTTGGTATTGAACTTCTTACGCACAGAAGCGGTATATCCAACAGGGATAGTAGATTTGATGACCATAATAGCATTCGGATTATATTCCATAACCAGCTTAATCACAGCCTCAACCGCAGAAGTATCAAAGTGCTGGGTCTTGCTATCATAGTTGGTAGGAGCCGCGATTACAACAAAATCCGCATCCGAGTATGCAGCCTTTGCATCCAAGGTTGCAGTCAGATTCAGATCCTTTTCTGCCAGATATTTTTCAATATAGTCATCCTGAATCGGAGATTTCTTGTTGTTGATCATATCGACCTTAGCTTGCACAATATCGACTGCAACCACCTGATGATGCTGACTCAGCAGCACTCCCAGCGAAAGCCCGACGTATCCCGTGCCGGCCACAGCGATTTTATAATTTCTCATAGTTCTGTTCTCCCTCACTAATTTTTTATTTGATAAAACAGCAAACAAGCCCACGGCGGGTCGCACAAAGGCAATCCACCGTAGGCTCGATTCGTTCTCCTTAATTTTTTACTTGCTGCTCATTTGTGGGTCAAAACAGAGCTGCGCCAAAACCTCCCACCTATAACCTCTGGATTTCAGCTTCTCCGCAGCCTGTCAGCAAATAAACACTTTTGTTGAACGAGTCGAGCCGTTGAAACCCTTTATTTATCGTGGTTTTTCTTGGTTGACCCTATTATATCTCTAGCCCCTGTACCCGCAACAGCAATCTTATAATTTTCCACCTTTTTCTCCTCCTACGCTTTTAAAATCTATTCGTTAAAACGTTTTTCTCATCTATTTTCACATCAAACCAATATATTTCCAGACAACACAAAGAGCGGATAGGCTCGTGCACCTGTCCGCTGGCTGTCACCCCACCCTCATGGTCGAGATTTCTTTCTGGATGGCATTGCTGCCATCCAAAAAGATCAGTCGTTCATTCTTCGGGTAAGAAAATATGAACTTCGGGTTGCGGAGCCTTTCATTCTCTGCCGTACCCTTGTCCCTATTATGACAGCCGCGTATTATATCTCTAGCCCCTGTACCCGCAACAGCAATCTTATAATTTTCCACCTTTTTCTCCTCCTACGCTTTTAAAATCTATTCGTTAAAACGTTTTTCTCATCTATTTTCACATCAAACCAATATATTTCCAGACAGCACAAATAGCGGATAGGCTCACGCCTGTCCGCTGGCTGTCACCCCACCCTCATGGTTGAGATTTCTTCCTGTGCAGCATTTCTGCCGCCCAAAAAGATCAGTCGTTCATTTTTCGGGTAAGAAAATATGAACTTCGGGTCGCGGAGCCTTTCACTCTCTGCCGTACTCTTGTCCCTATTATGACAGCCGCGTATTATATCTCTAGCCCCGGTACCGGCGACTGCAACTTTATAGTCTTTTTTCATAATCCCATATCTTCCTGAAACCTTTTCATCAACAATGTATGTAAATCTCATAATGAGCCGTACGACAACAAGCCTGTATACAGATTGCAGCCACAATCCATACGCAGGCCTGTCTTTTTATTCTCCATGCCCCAGCAGGCACACCTTGAATGTCTTGAAAATGATCTTCCAATCCACCCAGAAGCTGCGCTCCTTGACATACTTCACATCCAGATCCATCCACTCTTCAAAAGAGAGGTCATTGCGGTGCGGCGCGATCTGCCAATAGCAGCTCAGGCCCGGCGTCACATACAAACGCTGCTTCTCATAATCCCCATACTGCTCCACCTCGCGGGGAAGTGCCGGCCGCGGGCCAACGATGCTCATATCACCCTTCAGAATGTTCCACAGCTGCGGAAGCTCATCCAGACTCGTCTTGCGGATAAACTTGCCCACACGGGTAATTCGCGGGTCGTCCTTGATCTTGAACACCGGGCCGTCCATTTCATTCTGGCCCAGAAGGTCGTCCAGTTTTGCTTCCGCATTCGGACACATGGAACGAAACTTGTAGAACCTGAACGGTTTGCCATCTCGTCCAATGCGTTCCTGCGAAAAAACAGGCCCGGCAGAAGGGTCATCTACCACGATAGCGATAGCTGTTGCCAGCATCACCGGCGACAACACCACCAGCGCCAGTGCCGATAAGACCACATCCTGCGTCCGGCGTCCGACCCAATATAACCGATGTTCCCGCAGATTCTGCTTTCGGTCGATGACGACCGGCTTCTCAATTCCAACCACACTTGCTGACATTCCGCATACCTCACTTACGATCCGATGTTTTTGCTCTGCCTCACCGCTCATCTCTGCCCGCTAAAATCGCTCGACTACCGCATAAACGGAGCTTTTCGAGCATGACGACCACCAGAGCTTTTATGGACACATCTGAAATACCTTTTCTCCGGTATTTTGACCAGAGGCATTTCAGATTCAATGTGTCATTCCTTCAACACTTTTGAAATCGCGATTTCTTTTTTCATCTTTCAGTTTCGCACAACTTCAATAGACTCCTGCACGCACTCTGCAAAAGTCAAACCCTTTTACTTTGAGATTTCATTCTGTTTTTATCGTTTTTCTGAGCTTTTTTCTTTCAGAGCCACAACCACTGCCTATTTTCATATTATGATTTATTCCTCGACCAATTTTATCATAATTTTACCATTACTTCAATAGTTTTCCTCTTAAGCATATATCCTTTCTATAGCCGCCGATTTGTCACCCTCTTTGCCTTGTTCTATTTTTGTTCTACAAAGTTGAATTGTTATAAATGATTTTTTGAACAGCCTTTGTCTAACAGCCACCGTCTAAGCTTGCAATAGATCCAGAATTATAAATAAGCAGCAAAAAGCGTTTTTATCTTTTACAGACACTCCCAATATTAGAAGCCACTATCAAACAACAAAGCCGCTTTCTGTGCCTCACAGCACAAAAAGCGGCTTTGTTACGTCCTTATTCAGACTTGTAGAGCATTATTCCGGCAGGTCCTCTTCGTTCTCGAGAGAGTGCCAGACATTCTGGACGTCATCGTTATCCTCGAGAGCATCCAGCAGCTTGCCCATCAGCTTAAGCTGATCAGGGTCGGTCAGACGGGTGGTGGTCATGGGGACCATGGCCAGATCGTCGGAGAGGATCTCGTAGCCCTTCTCCTCCATTGCCTTGACGACAGCGGAGTAGTTCTCGGGGTCGGTGGTGATCTCAGCGGCATCTTCGCCTGCATCGAAGTCCTCAGCACCGGCATCCAGGGCGTCCATCATGGCCTCGTCGGCATCCTTGTCTTCCAGAGAAATGTCGATGACGCCCTTCTGGCTGAACAGGAAGCCCACGCAGCCCATAGCGCCCAGGTTGCCGCCGTTCTTATCGAAGTAGTGGCGCAGGTCAGCAGCGGTACGGTTGCGGTTGTCGGTCAGAGTCTCGACCATGACCGCAACGCCGCCGGGGCCGTAACCCTCGTAGGTGATTGCCTCATACTCGGTCTTATCGCCGCCCTCGGCCTTCTTGATGATACGCTGGATGTTATCGTTCGGCACGCTCATACGCTTTGCCTTGGCGATCAGGTCAGCCAGCTTGCTGTTGGAAGCGGGATTGGGGCCGCCGGTACGGACCGCAACGCTGATCTCGCGGCCGATCTTGGTAAAGACCTTTGCCTTTGCGCCGTCAGTCTTCTCCTTCTTGCGCTTGATATTGTTCCATTTGCTATGTCCAGACATGGGAAAGAGCCTCCTGTATTTTATCAGTGATCTCCGCCTGCGGGCAGACGGGCTGTGGTCGCCCGCATTGTGGCAGCACACAAAATCTAACTCTATTATTTTATCACAACAGTCACCGGCGTTCAAGCCTTGTACCGATGGTTTTCCGGTTTATTCTGCCAAAAACTACGTTTTACAGCAGACGAAGTGCCTTGGGATAATGGTTTTTGACCCTGCCGCCGGACACTTTGCCGCCTCCCAGCGGCCAGCCGTCTACCGTCACACAGCACCATCCATCGGCAGCGGTGTGAGCTTCTATCTCCCGGCCAGAGAGATATTCCACGGTTCGGGAGTCGGCGAGGGTCAGTTCCTCACGGTTCTGGCAGAGCGCGCCGAAAGCCGTGAACAGATGATGTTCCGGCACGAAGCGCCCCTTTTGCACACTGCCCACGAAGACGCCTGCACGCAAAACGTGAAGATTCGTCTGCGGGAAAGCCGCCGGCAGCAGAACGCCGCCGCCATGCACCACGGCAGGGCGCTTTGCCAGCTCCGGGAAATATTCCTCCGCAAATTCCCGCCATGCAGCGAGGCTCTGGGCGGGCGATGCATCCCCTGCCCCAGCGTCCCGGCTGCGGGAACTGCGGCCCTGCACAGCCTCTCGGCAAGCCCGGCTGTTCTCCCGCCGGGCGCTGCGGGCATCCGCAGGCTTTGCAGCCTTCTGTGGTTTGCTGCCCTTGGCCTTTTGGCCTGCTTCGGCGGCAGCGGCCAGCCAGAGCTGCTCTTCGGGGGTGTACTCGCCGGGAGCCGGCAGAGTCCGGGGCGTACCGGCTTTGACGAGCCGGGCCATGAAGTGGCCCTCACCGCCCTGACAGGGCCAGATGCGGCGCACCTTGCTCACATCCAGCGGCAGACCTCCGGTGCGGTTGGCCTCACCCTCACTGCCGAAAGGATAGTCCACATTGCCCAGCACATCGGCCAGCGTGAACTCCGGGTGGCGCTGCAGGAATGCAGCCACCTGTCCCTCGTCCTCTTCCGGCGCGAAGGTACAGGTGGAGTAGACCAGTTCGCCGCCCGGCGCGAGGGCCGCAGCGGCGCTGTCGAGGATGTCCGCGCCCAGCTCTGCGCACTGCTTCACCAGCGCTTCGCAGTGCTGGGCCAGCGCGGCAGGCTCTTTGCGGAACATCCCCTCACCGGAGCAGGGCGCATCCACCAGAACGCGGTCGAAGAACTCCGGCAGGGCCGCTGCGATGCGGGCGGGCGTCTCGTTTAGCACGACGGCGTTGGACACGCCCATCCGCTCGAGGTTGCTCTTCAAAATCTCTGCACGGGCCGCGACATATTCGTTGCTCACCAGCAGGCCCTGCCCCTGCAGAGCGGCGGCGAGCTGGCTGCTCTTACCGCCGGGGGCAGCACATAGATCCAGCACCCGCATCCCGGGCTTGACGCCCAGCAGCGGAGCTGCCGACGAGGCCGATGGCTCCTGCGAGTAGAAGACGCCTGCGTGATGGTAGGGATGGCGGCCCGGCTTGAAGTCGGGCTGTTCCACCACGAACGCCGCCTTGCAGAAGGGCGAGGGCCGCAGCGGGAAGTCTGCCCGGGCCGCAAATTCTTCCGGCGTAGTGCGGAGGGCAGAGACGGTCACGCCGCGGGCCGCTGTCTCCTGCGGGGCAGCGTAGAGCGTATCGTATCGCTCCCCCAGAAGGGCGCGTTCCCGGGCTTCAAAATATTCGGCAGACATTTTTATGAGACCTCCTTCGGGCTGCGGTGCATAAAGCCGCCGCAGCCGGTCAAACTATGGGCAGGGAGCGCAGAACACCTCCCGAAATCGAAAGGAGCGACGATACGATGGAAAATCGCAGTGAGAACCGCAGCACCAACTGCAAGAACCAGACTCAGAACCGCACCAGCAATCAGAGCACCAACCGCACCACCAATTCCAGCCAGAACTCTGCTGCCAACGAGCACAAGCACCCCAACCAGTACACCAAGGGTGCCGACGACGAGGGCGGCAAGAACTCGGCTCACAACTCCGCCCGCAACAGCCGCTAAGCCTCTGCGCTGAGCGCCGCCCCGCCCGAACGGACCATCTGGCGGGACAACAAAAGCCCACTGCTCTCTTTGCACTGTTTCCCAGTGCGGAAAGCAGTGGGCTTTCGCGTGTTCCGGTTATTTTTCGTTGGGGTCGAACGACTGCCACAGCGTCTCGAACAGCTCATGCACCCGGCTCAGCTGGCCGTTCAGATACAGCCAGCCCAGCAGGCACTCGAAGCCGGTGGACGCGCGGTACTCCTCCGGGGAGGCGTGTTTGGCCACACTGGCCTTGCTGGCGTTGCGGCCCCGCTTGAAGACAGCCAGCTCGTCCTCGGTGAAAAGCGGCTCCAACAGCTGCTCTTCCCGGAACTGCGCCCGGGCCGAGACGTATTTGACCTTTTCGGCGTTGAGCTTTCCCGCCGACAGACGGTGGTGCTCCACCAGCCGCTGCCGCACCAGAAGTTCCAGCACACTGTCGCCCACGAAGGCCAGTGCCAGCGGGCTCAGCTCCCGGGGGTCGATCTTTTCGGGTTCGTTCATAGGATACCTCTTAAAGCTTCTTCTTTGCTCAACCTCTCAGTCTCGCATTCGCTCGACAGCTCCCCTACCGAGGGGAGCCTCTGGCGAAGAGGGAAAACTTCACGAAATGCCAAGGCCTCTCCTCGCTAGGAGCAACAACGACGACCGCCGCCAGTGGCGGAAACAGGGAGTCGCTGTTGGGGCCGCGGCCAGCAAGACGCAAGCAAAGCGCTGCGGATGCTGGGTGCCGCAACCCGGGCAGTGGCATTGCGAAGCAATGACGGAAAGGTTTATCCCGCAAAAGCTCTTGCTTAGAAAATATAATCGAACTGATACTCGCCGATGAGGATGGTATCGTTCTCCTGCACGCCCTTCTGCACCAGAGCGTCCAGAATGCCGCTCTCGCCCAGCTGGCGCTGGAAATACTGCAGGCTCTCGTAGTCGTCCACGTTGCTGCCGGCCAGGATATACTCCAGCCAGGGTGCATCCACGCTCCAGACATGAGCCTCCATCCGCTTGATGGTGAACTCGCGGCCACCGGCCTTTGCCTCGGGCTTCTTGTACTCGGGGGCAAACACGGGGACGGCGGGAATGTCCTTCAGGCGGTTGTAGACCAGACCCGGAAGCTCCTTGACGCCCTGCATGGTGGCGGCAGAGATGGGGACGAACGTCAGGCCCTTTTCCTCCACATACTTGCGGAAGGTGTCAATCTGCTCCTCGGTGGCAAGGTCACACTTGTTGCCCACCACGATCTGGGGACGCTCGGCCAGAGCCGGGCTGAACTTTGCCAGCTCCTCGTTGATCTGCTCGAAGTCCTCGATGGGGTCGCGGCACTCGCTGCCGGAGACGTCCACGACGTGCAGCAGCAGACGGCAGCGCTCCACATGGCGGAGGAAGTCGTGGCCCAGGCCGATGCCCTCGCTGGCACCCTCGATGAGGCCGGGGATGTCGGCGCAGACGAAGCTTGCGCCCTCACCCACCGACACGACGCCCAGCGTCGGCACCAGCGTGGTAAAGTGGTAGTTTGCAATTTTCGGCTTTGCGGCGCTGATGGTAGAGATGAGGGTGGACTTGCCCACGTTGGGGAAGCCGATGAGGCCCACATCCGCGATGAGCTTCAGCTCGAGGGTCACCTGAATATCCTCGCCGGGCATACCGGGCTTTGCAAACTTGGGGATCTGGCGGGTGGGGGTAGCAAAGTGTGCATTGCCGTAGCCGCCGCGGCCGCCCTTGGCGATGGTGACGGGGGTGTGGTCGGACAGGTCGGCGATGACAAGGCCGCTCTCGGCGTCCTTGATGACCGTCCCCAGAGGCACCTTGATGACGAGATTCTCGGCATTCTTGCCGTGGCAGAGGCTTGCGCCGCCCTTGCCGCCCTCGTCGGCGGTGTACTTGCGCTTATAACGGAAGTCCATCAGAGTGGTGAGGTGGTCGTCCACGACGAAGATGATGTCGCCGCCCCGGCCGCCGTCGCCGCCGTCCGGGCCGCCAGCGGCCACGAACTTCTCACGATGGAAGCTCACTGCGCCGTCGCCGCCCTTGCCGGCATGGAGCCAGATGGTGGCGATGTCGATAAAATTGGTTTGTGCTGCCATACAGGCCCTCCTGTTCTCGGAAAAAAATTCTTCTCAGCACTTATTCTCTGTGCTTTTATTTGAAAATAACCTCTCAGTCCGCGCTTTGGCGCGTCCAGCTCCCCTAACGAGGGGAGCCTGATCGAGGAAGAAGAAATTCATCAAAAAGAGCCGGGCCACGAGGGTCCGGCTCTCTGTGTTGCAGATTTTAGAAAGAAGTTACTGCTTGACGCTGCACTTCTTACCGCTCTTGCCCACGCGCTCGAAACGAACGGTGCCATCGACCAGAGCAAACAGGGTATCATCGCTGCCCTTGCCGACATTCTCACCCGGCTGGATGTGAGTGCCGCGCTGACGAACGAGGATGTTGCCGGCCAGAACGAACTGACCATCTGCACGCTTGGTGCCCAGACGCTGAGCCGCAGAATCACGGCCGTTCTTGGTGCTGCCTACGCCCTTTTTATGTGCCATTGTAATATACCTCCTACTTAGCCGTTGATCGCAGTGATCTCAACCTTGGTGAAGGGCTGACGATGGCCCATGCGGCGAGCACTGTGCTTCTTTGCGCGATAGGTGATGATGTTCAGCTTCTTGCCCTTGCCATTCTTGATGACCTTGGCAGAAACGGAAGCGCCCTCAACAACAGGAGCGCCAACCTTGACCGAACCCTCCTCGCCAATAGCGAGAACCTGATCAAACTTCACTTCGGAGTCGGCCTCAACGTCCAGCTTTTCGATGTAGACGATGTCGCCCTGCTCCACGCGGTACTGCTTACCGCCGGTAACAATGATTGCGTACATTTTGTTCATTCCTTTTCGTTGTACTCGCTGGTCGTAAAGGCAGGCCCTCACAGGGGCCATTTGAGGCGCCCACACCAAGCGGCTAGAATAGTATAGCAAAAAAATGTGCGGATTTCAAGAGGAAAATCCCGCTTTTGCGGAAATATTTTCAGTTTTTCTCTGCCAGTTTCTCTTTGAGCTGCTGCTTCACCCGCTCGTTATAGGCATTCGTGCGCTCGAGGAAGAGCTTGCGGGGGCTGGAAGCCACCAGCTCTTCCCTCTCCACCGTAAATTCCGGCTCTGCCTTGCGCACCTTCGCCAGCAGACTGCGGTTCTCTGCCGTCAGGGCCAGCGTCACCATGAGAGGCTTGGACTTATATTTCCGGGTCAGGAAAATTTCCAGTGCCACACCGCCCACGACGGCCGCAGCCGCCACCAGCTGGGAAGCGCGCAGACCGAGCGACGGCACCAGCAGCAGGCTGTCGGTGCGGAGAGATTCGATCCAGAAGCGGCCTGCGCCGTACCAGACAAGGTAGCGCAGGGCGATGTCGCCGTTGAACTTCCGCTTTCTGATGTATGCCGCCAGCAGAGCCAGACCCACGAAGCACCAGATGCTCTCGTAGAGGAAGGTGGGATGGACGGGCATGGCGGGGTCGATGGTGACTCCCTTCGGCACCGTGACGGTGCTGCCCATCAGGTATTTTTCCGTTGCTTCGCTGAACATGCCCCAGGGCAGGGTGGTGTTGCAGCCGAAAGCCTCCTGATTGAAGAAGTTGCCCCAGCGGCCGCAGCCCTGTCCGATGAGGAAGCCCATGCCGGCCAGGTCGAACATGGGCAGCACCGGCACGCCCCGCCATTTGCAGGCCAGGCCGCCGAACACAAAGGCGCCGATGATGCCGCCGTAGATGGCCAGACCGCCGTCGCGGACGGCCAGCACATCCCAGATGGTATCGTAATTATAGGGTGCCATCGCCACATAATACAGGCGGGCGCTGGCGATGCCCAGCACCACGCCGATGAGGATGACATCCACCATCGAATCGGCGTCGATGCCGAACTCCGTGCAGCGGCGGAACGCAAAGACCAATGCGAGGCAGAGGCCGAAGGCGATGCAGACGCCGTACCAATAAATATCCATGTCGCCAATGCTGAAGGCTACCCGGCTCAGCTCAAAGCTGAGGCCGAGGCCCGGGAACTGTACCAGATTCGTCATTCTTCCGTCTCCTCTTCTTCCTCGTCCTCAACGGCAGTGCCGTCCGGCTCGATGTGCATCACGGCCATCCGCTCAGGCCGCAGGATGTGCTGCAATGCCGCGTCGGCGTCCTCTGCCGTCAGGCCCGCCAGCATGGTGATCTGCTGGGCCACAGTCTGGCCTGCCAGCGCGAAATCTGCCATCTGGCTGGCCGAATCCTCGACGTTTTCCAGATTTTCGATGAGCTGGCCGTATTTTTCGTTCTTGCAGAGGGTGAAGATCTCCCGGTCCACGCCCTCTTTGCGCACCCGCTCGATCTCGTCCAGCAAAAGCTGCCGGACGGTGTCGGGCTGGTCGCTCTCGCCGGTGAAGAGGATGCAGCAGCATCCGTCCACCCGCAGCACCTCACCGCCGAAGCCCGGGTTGGTCAGGCCCTCGTCGTAGAGGCGGCGGTAGAGCGGCGACATCCCGCCGCAGATACAGCAGAGGATGAGCTCGTACAGCATTTCGCTGCGCAGGTCGCCGAAAGGCAGCGGCTCTTCTTTGAAGCCCAGACCGAAGCAGGGCTTGGCGATGGGCATGGCGATGGTCTTTTCGGCCGCCGCCAGCGTCATCGGCTCCGGGCGGAGCAGGCGCTCGACCTTTTCCGCCGGGCGCTCGTCCATCAGGCCGTGGCGGGCGCAGGCAGCCAGGATCTGCTCCATGCTGGTGTTGCCTGCTGCGGCCAGCACCATATTGCCCGGCGCATAGAACGCCTTGCAGCAGTCGTAGAGCATCTCGGGCGTTATCTCCGCGATGCTCTCCACCGTTCCCGCAATATCGCTGCGGATGGGGTGGCTGTGATACAGACACTCGCACAGGCCGGTGATGAGCCGCCAGTCGGGGCTGTCGTCGTACATCTTTATCTCCTGCCCGATGATGCCCTGCTCTTTGGCGATGGTCTGCTCGGTAAAGTAGGGGTGCCCCACCATGCCCAGCAGCACGTCAAGGCTCTCGTCCAGCTGTTCCGTGGCCGTAAAGAGGTAGCAGGTGCGGTCGAAGGCCGTGAAGGCGTTGGCATTCGCGCCGGTCTTGGCGAACTTTGCAAAGGCGTCGCCGTCCTCATCCTCGAACATCTTGTGCTCGAGGAAATGGGCCACACCGGCGGGCAGATGCACTTCCCGCTCCCCCAGCCGGAAATCCCGGTCGATGGAGCCGAAGCGGGTGGCGTAGATGACATGGGTGCCGGAGTAGCCCGGCATGGGGCGGACGAGTACGGTCAGCCCCGAGGGCAGAACTTTCCACTGGTCCGCGGCGGTGCGTTCCAGCACGCTCCGGGTGTTCTCAGCCATTCTCGTTCCCCTCCTCCCGCGTCAGCAGACAGCTCACCGACAGGGTGAACTGCTTCAGAATATCCCGCACATCCTCCCTGGTCACAGCCAGCAGGGCGCGGCGGGCGTCGTCCGGCGTCTGCACCGGGCCGCCCCGCAGCACTTCCATATAGTACCATGTCTCGATGCCGCCCAGCGTATCCTCCAGGCCGTTCATCCCGGCCAGCAGGCCCCGGCGGCAGTCTTCCAGCTCTTCGTCGGTGATAGGGCCGTCGCAGAGGTCCGCCAGCTCTTTGAGCACCGCCTGCTCAGCGCGGGCCGCGTCGGCGTGCTCGACGCCGCTGTTGACGGCCATGCTGCCCGTGAAGCTCTGAAAGGACGACGAGCAGTAGTAGCACAGATGGTCGCGCTCCCGGACGTTCAGGAAAAGGCGGCTGGTCACGCTGCCGCCGTAGAGGGCCATCGCCAGCCGGACAGCGGCCAGCTGTTCAGGCTGCATGGGCCGGCCCAGCGTGAACAGCATACAGAGCTTGGCCTGCGTGGTGTCGAAGTGCTCCACCTTCCGCACCGGCTCCCGCCGGGGCATGGCGATATTCTCCGCCCGGGGCAGCGGGGCGCGGTCGATGGCCGAAAGCTCCGCCAGAAGAGCTTCCTTCACGGCGGTGGTGCTGGCCTCGTCGCAGCCCAGCACGATGAGCTCGATGTTCGCCGTCCGCAGCATCTCATCATATGCCTCGGTCAGCGCTTCGGGCGTCAGGCCGTCCACTTCTTCTAAGTAGCCCTCCTGCCGGACACCGGCGGGGCTGTCTCCGAAGAACTCGCGGTTGGCCTGCCGCTGGCAGTAAAGGCGCTTGTCGTTCACTTCGTCTTCCAGCGCCTTCCTCAGCATCTGCTTCTCGATGCCCACGGCCTCGGGGTCGAAGGTGCTGCCCACAAAATAGGGGTGGAACGCCGTGCCGAGGGCCAGTGCGGCGTACTCCTGCGTCAGCTTCTCCCCTTCCAGTGCGAACTGGTCTTTGATGCCGGTGATGCTGACGCAGAGGTTGTGGCTGCAGCCCATGGGGCGGGCGTCCACGGTCAGGTCGGCGCCGTAGAGGCGGGCCAGCTTTTTGGTCATCTGGGTCATGTCGGGGCAGTCAGCATAGCCCCGCTCCATCACCAGCGGCAGCAGTGCGTGGGCCGTGGCCGTCTCGCGGCGGGCCGGGAACGCGAAGTGGATGCTGATGCGGCAGCGGTTGAATTTCTGCGCGGCGTCATACGAGAGGTGGACGCCGGGCGCGATTTGGGATCGTCTCAATGTTCTATCGTCCTTTTGTATTATTTCGTTTGTTCCAGCGCCAGATACTCTTCCAGCGAGAGGCCGGAGGCGCGGATGGCGAGGGCGTTGTCCCTGCCCACATACCGCCAGTGCCACGGCTCAAACACCATGCCGGTAGCGGCCTGACGCTCCTGCGGCCAGCGCAGGATGAAGCCGTGCTCTGCGGCATAGGCTTCCAGCCACTCATAGGCACGGGTGTCGGCGAAACCGGTGTCCTTCTCCATGCTGTCTGCCGCAAGGATGTCGGCACCGTAGCCGGTGGCATATTCGCTGGCCTCCGGCGCAGGCTGGACGGTCGCAGCCCTGGCAGTGGCCTCTTCCTCCGAGCAGCCGGACTCCCGGTAGCTCTGGACCGCAGCCTCATAGGCGCTCTGGCGGGCGGCGGCATCCTGATACCCTGCCGTCAGCACCAGCTCTATCTCATCCTGCTTTGCGGCCTCGGCCATTTCGCGGTAGGCTGCGGCAGCCTCGGCTTCCAGCGAAACGCCGGTGGCATCATCGGCCACAGCCAGCTCCGGCGTCGGCTCTTCCGTCAGGGGAAGGTTTGCATTCACCAGCATGAGGCGCTTATCCGAAAGGTCCGTCTCCGCGCCGCCCTCATACTCCCGGGCCTCGAAGGCCGTCGGCGGTGCGATGAGGGCATAGGCCCTGGGCAGCAGCCAGAGGATGCCGCCGGTCATCACAGCCATGACCGCGCCGCAGCTGAGCAGAAAGACCGTCCAGTTGCGCACGAGGCGGATACGGTGTCTCCGGCGGCGTTCTTTCGGCGACAGAGCGCGGCGGGGTGCGGGTCGATTTTGCTCCATGATGCAGCTTCCTTCCTGTTTTTGACGTTCGCCCTGAATACAGGCACATAATAATATTATACACCCCTTTTATCTGGGTGTAAACGGCAGGGGCTGTAAAAAAATTGTGTACGCAAAAAGCCGCCGCACCGGCGCAGGACGCACGGCACGGCGGCTTTGAAGCCACGTCTTACTCGAACAGCATCTCGTGGATGGCGCTGACAGCCTTGTCAGCGTCCTCACGGTCGATGATGCAGGAGATCTTGATCTCACTGGTGGAGATCATCTTGATGTTGATGTTGTTGTTGGACAGAGCCTCGAACATCTTGGAGGCCACGCCGCTGTGGCTCTGCATACCGGCACCCACGATGGACACCTTGGCGCAGGTCTCGTCGCAGGTGACCTGATCGAACTTTGCGCTCTCGCGCAGGACGCGCAGAGCAGTCTCAGCTTCGCTCTCCGCGCAGGTGAAGCTGATGTCCTTCTTGCCGTCGCGGCCGGTGGACTGCAGGATGATGTCCACGTTGATATTCTTCTGAGCCAGCAGGCCGAAGATCTTGAAGCTGGTACCCGGCTCATCGGGAACATTCAGGATCGTAATAACAGCAACGTCGGTGTCCTTTGCGACACCCTTGATCAGCATACCTTCCACGTCTTTTACAACCTCCTTGACGACCGTGCCGGGCACGGGGTTCAGGCTGGAGAGGACCTCCAGCTCCACATTATACTTTTTAGCCAGCTCCACGCTGCGGTTGTTGAGCACCTGTGCGCCGAGGGATGCCAGTTCCAGCATCTCGTCGAAGGTGATCTCATCCAGCTTGCGGGTGTTGCGCACCTTGCGCGGGTCGGCGGTGTAGACGCCCTCCACGTCGGTAAAGATCTGGCAGCGGTCGGCGTGGAGCGCTGCTGCGATGGCGACAGCGCTGGTGTCGGAACCGCCGCGGCCCAGCGTGGTGATGTCGTCCAGCTTGTTCAGGCCCTGGAAGCCTGCCACGACGACGACGCGGTTGCGCTCCAGCTCCGAAGAGATGCGCTCGGTCTCCAGTTTGGTGATGCGGGCCTTGGTGTAGGCACGGTCGGTGCGGAAGCCTGCCTGCCAGCCGGTCAGACTGGTGGCATGGCAGCCCAGCTCGTTCAGAGCCATAGCCAGCAGGGCGATACTGATCTCCTCGCCTGCTGCCAGCAGCATATCCATCTCACGGGCAGAAGGGTTGTGGGTGATCTCTGCTGCCTTTGTGATAAGGTCGTCGGTGGTGTCGCCCTGTGCGGACACTACCACGACCACGTCATTTCCCGCGTTGTGGGTGTTGGCCACGATGCGGGCCACGTTGAAGATACGGTCCCGGTCCTTCACCGAAGAACCGCCGAACTTCTGTACGATCAACGCCATATCTTGTCACTCTCCTCTTTTTGCTCCCTCAGTGTGTGAGGGGTACACCGGGCGGAAGCGGTCTTGCACTTCCGGTCCTGTTTATCATTCCACTGTCGCACCGGTGTTGTCGGCATCCAGCCGCAGCAGTGTAAATGCTTCACATCCGTCCAAGCCTTCCAGCAGCTCGAGGCCCTTTTCCAGTTTGGAGTAGAATTTCTCGGCGTTGGCCTTTTCGGCCACAGCCATCACGGTGCTGCCGGCGCCCGAGACGTACACCGCCTTGGCACCGCAGAGCCGCGCCATATCGAAGACTTCCTTCGAGCCGGGCATCAGGGGCATCCGGTAGGGCTGGTGGAGCTTATCCTCGGTGGCAATGGCCAGCAGGTCGTGGCGGCCCTCGCAGAATGCCGCCGGGATGAGGGCTGCACGGGACAGGTTATACACCGCATCCTTGTGGGTGACCTCTTTGGGCAGGGCCGCACGGGCGGCTTCGGTCAGCAGCTTGTAGTCCGGCACGATGGCCGCGAAGCAGAGGCTCTCGTCCACATCCCGCTTGACGGAGTAGACGACGCCGTCCTCGAAAACGCTGCTGGTCAGACCGCCCAGAAGGGCCGGTGCCACGTTGTCCGGGTGGCCCTCGATGGAGGTAGCCAGCGTCAGCAGCTCCTGGGTGTTGAGCACATCACCCAGCATCCGGTTCGCACCCAGCAGGCCCGCGATGATGCAGGCCGAGGACGAGCCGAGACCCCGGGCCATCGGGATGGCGTTGGTCTGGACGAGCTTGAGGGGCGGTATGGTCTTGCCGACCTTATCGAACAGACCCTTGGCCGAGCGGTAGACCAGATTGGTCTCGCCGCGGGGGATGCGGGTGCCGTCCGCCGCCGAGATGTCCAGATGGTCGCTCTCTTCGAAGGTCACGGTATTATACAAGGTCACAGCCAGACCCAGCGCATCGAAGCCGGAGCCGATGTTGGCACTGGTGGCCGGGACGGAAACTTTTATCTTCATCGCAGTTCCCTCTTCTCTCACGCTCAGGCGTCCTCAGGCAGGCGGCGGAGCACCAGCTTCACGCTGCCGCCCATGGCCTCTACCTTGCGGGCTGCTTCGGCCAGAGCCTTGCCGTCGGCGCTGTCCACAAAGTAGGAGCAGCCGTCGAAATGCTCTTCCACCACATGGCCCCTGCCGTAGATGGCCTCGGCCACCGCCGGGGCGATGCCTTCCACACGCACATAGTATGCGGCGGGAGCGGGGTCGGTGAGCATTCCTTCCACCGGCTCGGCGGGCTGCCAGAACAGGCTGTCGTGGACCTTGACGCCGTTCTTGAGGGCGTCCACCACGTCGGCCACGACAGCACTGGCGGTGGGCAGCTTGCCCGCGCCCTTGCCGTAGAAGACCACGTCGCCCAGCATATCGCCCTTGACGAGGACGGCATTGAAGACGTCATCGACACCGGCCAGCTGGTTTGCCTTCGGCACGAGGCAGGGCTCGACACCGGCAGCAACGCTGCCGTCCTCGCCCCGCTTCATCCAGGCGATGAGCTTGATGACGCAGCCCAGCTTCTCTGCCGCAGCCACATCATCTACCGTGATGTCGCGGATGCCGCGGGTGGGGATATTCTGGGGGTAGATCTGGTGGCCGCAGACCAGCGAGGACAGGATGGCGATCTTACGGCAGGCGTCGCGGCCGTCCACATCGTCGCCGGGGTCCTTCGTCTCGGCGTAGCCCAGCTCCTGAGCGATCTTCAGAGCCTCGTCAAAGCCCAGATTCTCCCGCACCATCTTGGTGAGCATGAAGTTGGTGGTGCCGTTGACGATGCCTTCCACCTCGGTGATGACATTGGCCGCGAGGCACTGGTGCATCGGGGTGATGATGGGCGTACCGCCGCCCACGGAAGCCTCGAACAGGAAGGCGCAGTTGTGTGCCCTGGCCAGAGCCAGCAGCTCTGCGCCGTAGGTGGCCACCATCTCCTTGTTGGAGGTGCAGACGCTCCGACCGCTCTCGAGACAGGCCTTGACATAAGGGTAAGCGAAGCGGGTGCCGCCGATGGTCTCGACGACGACCTTTACTTCGGGGTCTTCCAGAATGGCGTCAAAATTCTTTATAAACAGCTTTGCGGCCGGATGATCCGAGAAGTCTTTGGGGTCAAGGATGTACTTGACCTCCACCGGTTCGCCTGCGCGGCGGGAGACGCCTGCGGCGTTGCGGCAGAGCACCTCGTACACGCCGCTGCCCACCGTGCCAAAGCCCAGAATCGCGATTTTTGCCATGATACTGCCCTCGTTCCTTTTTCTATGAATGTACTGTCACAGATTGTATCCGCAGTGTACGCCCACGACCATACGCTGGCGCGAAAGCTTTTCCGTCAGCTCCTCGGGGGTCATCTGCATGGTGTCGGTGCGGATGGTGACAGCCACCAGTGCGGCTCCGTTCTCCGGAGTAGACTGATTGATGGTCACGATGCTGGCGCCGGCGGCACTGATGCCGGCCAGAAGGCTCTGTAATGCACCCGTCTCGTCCCGCAGGGTCGCCATGACGGTGATGACCTCGCGGCCATTCTCCGAGTCGAAAATGCAGTCCTTATATTTATAAAATGCACTGCGCGACAGGTCTACGCTGCGGGTCGCAGCCGAAATGCTGCGTGCCTCTCCGCTGGCCAGAAGCTCTTTGGCCCGGACGACCTTGAGAAAAACTTCCGGCAGGACCTGTGCATCCACCAGATAAAAACGGCGTTCCAACTTGTTCACCTCTCAAACACAAGTGTTCTTGCAGAAAATATAATAGCATCCGACTCCCTGCATTGCAAGAGGTCGGATGCTATTTTGTCAGATTATCCAGTTTTGAGCCGTGAAGTACCCCTTCAGCGCACCGAATCTGCAACCCGATGTGCCAAAAAGTATGATTTTTGCCTCAGTCGGTGTCCAGGTTGGTGGTGTCCGGCTCAGGCGCGAGGGGTTCGCTGGCGACAGCTGCCTGACCGTGGGAATAATTGCAGACGTCGGGCAGGTCGTCGGCACGGTAGTAGCCCACTGCCGTGCTCGGGCAGGAGCCGCTGGCCAGCAGGCCGCTCTGGGTGCAGTAGCTGCGCTCCACGACGCCGTCAGCCGCCGGGAATGCCTTATAGGGCAGCTCTGCCTGGATCTGCTCCATCAGGGCCTTCCAGGCCATGACACAGGTGCGGGTCTTGGCCTGCTGCTTGCCGAGGGTCTTGGTCATATCGAAGGGCGCGTCATAGCCCCACCACACAGCGGTGACGTAATAGGGCGTGCCGCCCACGAACCACAGGTCCTTCTCATCGCTGGCCGTACCGGTCTTACCGAAGGCCTCCATACCGTTGGAGTTGGGGTAGCGGCCGCTGGCCGTACCGACGCTGGAGAACAGGACGTTCTTCAGCAGGCGGTTCATGACATAGGCCGTCTGGGGCGTCAGAGCCTGATAGCTGGTGTCGTTGCTCTCCATATAGATGTTGCCGTCACGGTCGAGCACACGGGTGTAGAGGTGAGGCGTGGTGTACTCGCCGTCGTAGAAGATCTGGAACGCCGCCGCCAGCGCCATCGGAGTGACGCCGTGGGTCTGGCTGCCCATGACCATCTGTGCAAGGCCCACATCGTTGACGGGGTCCAGTGTGCTGAGCTGCAAGGTATTGTAGACGAAGTTGAAGATGTTGTTCGCGCCCACGAGGTCGCCAACGCGGATGGCGATGGTGTTCAGGGAGCGTGCGAGGCCGTTCCAAAGCGGCAGGTCGGAGCCGTCGCCGTAGTTGCCGCCGTAGTTGCGGGGCCAGCTGCGCCATGCGTTGGGGTAGGCTTTCAGCTGCTTGTCCGTCAGACCCATGAGGCCGTTCCGGCGGCAGTAGTCCTCGTCACGGATGACCATGTCCTGCTTGAGGTAGAGGGGCGAGTTGTTGAGCATGGTGGACCAGTTGACCAGACCATACTCGATGCCCAGCGCATAGGCGCCGATGGGCTTGATGGTAGAACCGGTCTGACGGGTGACGCCGTAGGCGCGGTTCAAGGAAAGGCTCTTGGTCTTTTCGCCCAGACCGCCCACCATGGCGATGACGTTGCCGTCATAGTCCAGCGTGACCATCGCCGCCTGTGTGCGGACATTGCGGTAATAATAGACCGTACCGTCATCGCCAGTGCGGGTCTTGGGGGTGCCGTCCTCGTTGTAGACCTGCACATCGTCGTCGGAGATGCTGGTCACCTCTTCCTCATGCCAGCCGGCCGGGAAGTAGGCATCGTCGGTGTTGAGCATCAGGTTCTCCATCGCGGTCTGGATCTTGGGGTTGACCGTTGCCTCGATGGTATAGCCGCCGGTGTAGAGCATACTCTGGGCGGTGGACTCGTCCACGCCCTCCTTGGCCATGATGTCCTTCACCACCTCGTTGAAGAGGGCATCGGTGAAGTAAGAGGTGGTGGAGCTGCTCTTCTTCGTGTTATCCGTCTCTGCCAGCACCAGCGGCTGGGCAGCGGCGCTGCGGTAATCCTCCTCCGAGATGACACCCTGCTGCCACATATTGTAGAGCAGGAAGTTCCGGCGGTTGATGAGGTTCTCGGGGTTGGTGTAGGGGTTATAGTTGGTGGGATTCTTGGTGATGGACGCGATGGACGCGCACTCCCAGAGGGTCAGCTCGCTGACATCCTTGTCGAAGTACTCGTTTGCCGCCGTCTGGACGCCCTGGATCGTACCGGTAAAGCTGATGGTGTTCAGGTAGGCTTCCAGAATGGTCTCCTTGGAGTAGCTGCGGCTCAGGATGAGGGCGCGGTAGATCTCGCGCAGCTTGCGCAGTGCGCCCTCGATGCCGCTGGCGCTCTTGTCGCTGGTCAGGTTCTTGATGAGCTGCTGTTCCAGCGTGGAGGCGCCCTGCTTGGAGCTGTAGATGGGCAGCAGGTATTCATTGATCATCGCGCCGATGGTGCGCTTGAAGTTGACGCCCGGCTCGCTGTAAAAGTCTTTGTCCTCGGTGCAGATGAATGCATACTGTAGGTTGGTGGGGATCTGCTCAAGGTCCGCCCAGACGCGGTGGCTGTTGGAAGAGCGCAGGGTGGCGTACTCCACCTGTGCGCCGGTGTCGGGGTCGGTGGCCACCACAAGGCTCGACTGGCTCAGTTCGATGTTGTCGAGGTCCAGCAGGTCGCCGTCACTGGCCGTAGCCTGCACCACATAGTACACAGCGCCCACTGCCACCAGACTGCCCGCCATAATGCCCAGACAGACGAGGGTGACGATGGTCCGGCCCAGGAATCCGAGAACGGGATGGCCGTGCTTTTCTCCCTGCTCCTGCGGTTCGCGGGGCTCACGGACCCGCCGGTTCTGCTCCCGGAGCGCACCATCACTGTGGAGTCTCCGTCTTTCATTGTTTGAGATAAGGATCGCCTCCTATCGCAATTTTCACTGTTCTGCATCTCAAAGCATCCTCTGACGATGCCGTTTGCTGTTCCTGCTGCGGCCAGACTGCCCACAGCCATAATAATACATTATAGTCCGCGCCGCCCGCTTCCGCAAGGGGGAATCGACCGGATACGATGCTAGTATAGCACATCTGCCCCGCCAAAGTACAGCATCCGGGTGTGAAAATTCTGCATCCCTGTCTGAGGCAGTTTTCTTTTGCACATACTACCGTCTGAAACACCATTTCAGCCGAAAGGAGTCCACTGCCATGCGCAAGGTCTGGCTCTGCATTTTTTATGCGCTGTGCATTTTTACCATCGTGTTCAGTCTGTTCTGGATGGCCCTGCCCAGTCTCCCCTTCCCTGCCGACTCCGGCGAAGAGACGCCGGCCTCCGAGCCGGGTCTGGCCGCGCAGGGTTCCGCCGGGCAGAGCGGCACCGATTTCTACCTCTGCGACGAGGGCGGGCGGGTGGTCGTCTACACCTGCTCCGACAACGGACTGCCCGACAAGCGGCTCCTGCGCACCGGCATCTATGTCAATCTTCTGCCCGAGGCCGACGCCCTCCGGCTCAAGCAGGGCCTCTACGTCACCGGCGAAACGGCCCTCCGGGCGCTTCTGGAAGACCTGGGTGAATAAACAAAAACAGTGCAGACATCCCCGGGGAGGTCTGCACTGTTTTTATCCTTTATCAAAATCAGGCTTCGAGCTGTTCCAGCGGGACGAGGTAGTCCTTGCGGCACTGCTCATAGTTGAGCATATATTCCTTGGTGGGGTTGTGGTGCATCATGTTCTTGAGGGTATGGGAGTCGTAGTCCTCGCCTGCCTCCATGCCCACCAGACGGGCGGCGATGTTGGAGCAGTGGTCCGAGATGCGCTCTACATTGTTCAGCACATCGAGATAGACGACACCGGTATCAATGGAGCAGGCACCATCTTTCAGGCGCTTGATGTGCTGCGCACGAAGCCGCTCCACGAGGATGTCGATGACCTGTTCCAGCGGCTCCACCTGGCTGGCGGTCCGGGCGTCGTCGAACTCGAAGGCGTCCGTGGTGAGGGTCAGTATCTTTTCCAGCGCATTGTCGAGAAGCTTCAGCTCCTGCTGTGCCTTCTCGCTGAAGGTGACTTCCTTATCGGTCAGTTCCTGCGCTTTTTCTTTGATGTTGACTGCATAGTCGCCGATGCGCTCGCACTCGGTGACAAAGTTGAGCAGCTCAGTCACCTCATGGCTCTCCGCGTCACCCAGCTCCTGGTCTGCCAGCTTGATGAGGTAGTTGGAGATGTCCACCTCCATCCGGTCGATGAGGTTCTCGCGGACATCGATGGCACTCACGACATCCTCGTCCATCTTGAGCAGCAGCGGAGTGGCGAGGCCGACGTTGCGGGATGCGCGGCGGGACATCTTGACCACCGCGTTCTTAGCCTGCTGCAGAGCCACAGCCGGGCTCTTGAACAGACGCTCATCCAGCACAGGCATACTCAGCTCCTGAGCCTCCTCATCGCTGTTCGGCACGGTCATCATGGCCAGCTTGGACAGCACACCGCTGCAGGGCAGGAAGAGCAGCATTGCAATGACGCTGGTCATGGTGTGGATGTTTGCAATGCTGCTCTTGTTCATCACATCGCCCCACATGGGGATGCCGATGGTGAACTGGACTGCATAGACCAGCGCCAGCAGGATGACGCTGCCGATAATGTTGAAGTACAGGTGGATGAGGGCGGCGCGCTTGCCGTCCTTGGAGGAGCCGCCGATGGTCAGCAGCGGGGTGAAGGCCGTGCCGATGTGGGCACCCAGCACGATGGGGATGGCCGAGCTGAAGGTGACGAGGCCGGTGCTGGACAGCGCCTGCAGGATGCCCACAGAGGCCGAAGAGGACTGGATGATGACCGTGACCACCACGCCCACGAGAACGCCGAGGATGGGGTTGGTCATGGTGACGAACAGCTCCTGGAACGCTGCGCTCTCACGCAGGGGAGACACGCCGGTGTCCATCAGGCTCATGCCCGTGAACAGGATGCCGAAGCCCAGCATGATCTGGCCGATGTTCTTTTTCTTCGCGCTGCGGATGAACACATAAAAAATGCAGCCGATAAACGCCACCACCGGCGCAAACGTCTTGGGCTGGATGAGGGTCAGGATGAGGCTGTCGCCCGAAATATCCGCCATGCGGATGAGCTGACCGGTGACCGTAGTACCAATGTTTGCACCCATGATAACGCCTACCGACTGCGTAAGGGTCATGATGCCGGAGTTGACGAGGCCGACGCAAATGACGACCGTGCCGGCCGACGACTGGATGACGCCGGTGATGAGGGTGCCGAAAATGACGCCCTTGATGGTGGACGAAGTCAGTTTCTGCAATACGCCCTGCATCTTGCCGCCGGCCAGCTTTTCGAGGCCGGCACCCATGATCGACATACCATACAGGAACAGCGCAATACCGCCCAGCAGAGAGGTGATGTGTGTAATGTCCATAAAACAATGCTCCTAAAATCTTCCTATTGCTCCATTGCACAAGACGGCTGTGCTTAGCTCTCCATACGCAAAACGCCGTCCTTTTTATTATAACATCGAACCCCCCGGCTCAACAAGCATTATTTTACAGGAAAATCACTTTTTGACCGGAATTTTAAGATTTCCGGGCCTTCTTAGACGGTTCTTTTCTTGAATTTTACATTCATTTTACATTAGTATTTTCTAACTCTCGCCCGGTGCTTCCCGGTATTTCCGGGAATGCATCAAGCGGCATCCAGCTCTTCCATCGCCTCCCGCAGGGTGTCCGCCGAGAACAGGAACGCGCCCGCCTCCGTATACACCTCCACATGACCGCCCACATACCGAAGTTCAATGTCTTTCATTCCTCTTCCCTCCTGTGTCTTTTTGTTCTGACAGGAGTATAGCAGAATAAAAGTCCAATAAAATGTGCTTTCAGGCAGTTTTTTGAGCAAAAAGGCGCAAAAAAGCTCTCTGTCAGCGTCCTTGCCCTCTCAGGTGCTCCGCGCAAGCTCCCCCAAGGGGAGAGCCAAGATCTGTCCGAACTTCTCCATTCACGCAGGAAAGAGGGTGATTCGCGCAGGTTTTATTGATTTTTCTCCGCAGATGTGGTACATTCAGGGTAATTAGACACCCCCTGTTTTTCACCGTTCAAAGGAGGTTTTTGTATGTTGTCTTATCGTAAGCTTGCGATGCGTGTTCTGGGTCGCCCTCTCCATACGGGGGGTAATGATTCACCCCGTCCGGCCTCTCAGCGGGCAGCAGCGTTTATCCTGACTGCCGCAATGCTCACCACCCTTGCCGCCCCGGCCTTTGCAAAGACATGGCACATCGAGGATGGTGACATCACCGTGAAGGCAGGTGACACCAAAGGGACAAACAAGGTCTCACAGGGAGAGAGTACGGATGTGCCGGACACCGATACCGTCATCACAAATCGTGAGAAGAACGCTTCTTCCCACACCGTGACCATCGAGACCAACGATAAGAACGATAAGGTCGAGGTCACACTCAAGGATGTGAACATCGACACCAGCAGCCGGAAGGAAGCCGCCGTAAGCGTGACCGGCGAGGGCGACACCAATATCAAGCTGGATGGCGACAACGCGCTGAAGAGCGACATCTACCGCAGCGGCATCTACGGCAGCGGCAGCGGCAGCCTCACCATCTCCGGCGGCGAAAATGACAGCCTGACGGCCCAAGGCGGCAGCGGCGCAAACGGCATCTCCAGCAGCGGCAGCCTCACCATCTCCGGCGGTACGGTCACTGCCAACGGCGACGACGGCGGCCGCGGCATCTCCAGCAGCGGCAGCGTCACCATCTCTGGCGGTAGTACGGTCACTGCCAACGGCGGAAACGGCACCATCTCCGGCGGCGACGGCATCTGCAGCAACGGTGGCGTCACCATCTCCGGCGGTAGTACGGTCACTGCCAATGGCGGTAACGGCGGCAGCCTCGTCGGCGGCGACGGCATCCGCAGCGGCGGCGGCCTCACCGTCTCCGACGGTACGGTCACCGCCAAGGGCGGTAACGGCGACAGCAAAGACGGCTACGGCGGCGACGGCATCCGCAGCGGCGGCGTCGTCACCATCTCCGGCAATACGGTCAACGCCGCTGGCGGCTACGGCGGCAAAGTCGGCGGCTACGGCATCTGCAGCTTCGACCGTGTCGCTATCTCCGGCGGTACGGTCGAAGCCGCTGGCGGTAACGGCAGCACCGGCGGCGGCAGCGGCATCTACAGCAGCGTCATCGATCTGTCGGGCAGCCTCGAGCTGACCGCCAAGGCCGGCAGTCCCAACGGCAAGGCCCTCTTGCAGGCCGGCCATGAGCTCGACCTCGACACCATCAAGGACAAGCTGGACCCGGGCGCAAAAGTCACCGTCACCGATGCCGACGGCAAGGTCAATCAGGTCTCCATCCCCCGTCCTGTGGAGCCGGAAGAGCCTGTTATCCCCGAGGAGTCTTCTTCCTCTTCTGACGGCGGCTCTGCCACCCCGTCCACACCCGCCTCTCCCCTCCCCGGCCTGACTGTCACCGACAAGAGCGGCGCGGTCATCTCCTACACCAGCACCCAGAGCGGCAATACCCTCACCGTCTGCGTCGGACGGTTCACAGCCTCCTTCCGCATCTCGCTGGCCGCGCTGCGTCCGCTGCGGGCTGAGGGCATCGAGACCATCACCTTCCAGACCATCCTCTGCTCCACCACCCTCTCGGTGGACGAGCTGCTGGCCATGGGCGGCGAGGACGCCGAGGCTGTCCTGACCCACCGGTCCACCGATTCCAGCCTCACCGTGGGCTGAAGCACCACTCTCCCCTTCCCACAGACATAGAAAGGCCCCGCTGCCCTGCACATTTCATGCAGAGCGGCGGGGCCTTTTCCTGTTTTACTGCACCCCGGCAGAAACCGGGACTCGTTTTTCCTGCTTTTCGGGCTTTCTGCGCTGCTCTGCGGCGGCAGCGCGGGAGCGGTCGTAACAGTAGCGGATGATGGCCTGACGGCGGACGATGCCGATGAACATTCCCCGGTCATCCACGACGGGGACGAAGTTCTGGTTCATGGCCGCCTCGATGAGCTGGTCCATGCTCGTGGTGACCGTGACGGCCTTGTAGTCCCGCTTGTGGGCAAAATCCCGGATGGGGATGTCCTCTGCCGCCTCAAGGTCGAGGCCGTGGAACTTTTTCAGCCCCCAGAGGATGTCCCCTTCCGTCAGGGTCCCCACATACTCTCCCTTGCGGTTGAGCACCGGGATGGATGCGTAGCGGTTGTTCTCCCATTTTTCCAGCGTCTGGCGAAGGGTGAAGTCATCGTACACATACATCAGGTCCTGCTTGGGGGAAAGGAAAAACAGAATATTCATGAAAACAACTCCTATTGTGAACTTTTCCGCCGCTGGGCCGCAGCTCCTGTGCAGCCGCAGCAAATTCCTGTCTTCAGCACCTTGGCAGTCGAATGCCCCTGCATCCTGCGCCGGATACAGTCTTACTCTTGCCATCTTAGATTTTAGCACTTTTTCATAGTAAGATAAAGACGCCCGCGTCATCTTTTATATTTTATTCACAATCACTTTTTGTTTTGTCGGATAAATATTCACGAAATAGATGCACTGCGAAGGATTTTGTGCTATACTAACAACAGGAACGCGGCCCTTTGCGGCTCTGTCTGTCTTTCAGTATACCGGCTTTGCGGTGTCGAAACAGACCGAGACGGGTAAGCCGTGCCTGACTTTTTTCTGTCAGCAATTATGTGCTGTACAGCTTCCTCATAAAGTTGTATAATAAGAGTGGTACGCCGCCTTCTTAGGCCCGCGCACCGCCCCGCCGCCGTGCGGACCGGGGTATCATAATAAATAAAAGGAGCAGAGCGACTATGATCACTTCCCGTTTCCCGCTGGGAGATGTCAGCTTCTCAGCCGAGTATTTTTCCACGCTCGTGGGCGAAGCAACCAAACAATGCTACGGCGTGGCCGCAATGGCCCCCCGTGATCTGACCGACCGTGTCCGCAGCGCCGTGCGCGGCGTGGACGATTCTGCCAAGGGCGTCCGTGTCACACAGGAAGAGGGCCGTCTCGTGATCGAGCTGCACATTGCCGTCAGCTACGGGCTGAACATCTCCACCGCTGCGCGTTCCATCTCGCACCGCGTGAAGGACGAGGTGGAGCAGGCCACCGGCCTGAAAGTCGCCCGCGTGGTCGTATCGGTCGATGACGTGGTTGCCTGATGAGGCAAAGCCCGCCCGGGGGGTACCGGGAAGATATAAGGAGTAAAAAGCAATGATTTCTGGTAAGATCCTGCGCGACGCCATTATTTCCGGCGCAAACAACATCAACAACCAGCGCTCCCGCGTGGACGAGCTGAACGTGTTCCCCGTCCCCGACGGCGACACCGGCACCAACATGGGCATGACCGTCGGCGCAGCCGTCCGTGAGCTGCAGGCCATGGACGACAGCTGCACCGTGGGCGAGGCCGCAAAGACCGCTGCCTCCGCCATGCTGCGCGGCGCCCGCGGCAACTCCGGCGTCATCACCAGCCTGCTGTTCCGCGGCTTCTCCAAAGCTCTGGAGGGCAAAAAGGAGGCTGACGCCGCCGACATCGTGGCTGCACTGAAGAAGGGCGTCGAGGGCGCTTACAAGGCTGTCATGAAGCCCACCGAAGGTACCATCCTGACCGTTGCCCGCATCGCTTCCGAGGAAGCTGCTGCCTGCGGCAAAGAGGACGTGGCCGAGCTGTGGGACGTGGTGATGACCGCCGGTCAGAAGGCTCTGGAGGACACTCCCAACCTGCTGCCCGTCCTGAAGAAGGCTGGCGTCGTGGACGCCGGCGGTCAGGGCATCATGATCATCTTCGAGGGTATGGGCAAGGTCTTCCACGGTGAGGCCATCGTGGCCGGCGGCGAGGCTGTCCCCAACAAGGCCAAGCTCTCCACCGCGAACGCGGGCAAGGGCGTCTTCACCGACGACCTGATGAAGGTCGAGGACATCAAGAACGGCTACTGCACCCAGTTCCTCATCAATAAGAACGAGGGTGCAAGCGCCGCAAAGATGCGCGCCTTCGCCGAGTCCAACGGCGACAGTGTCGTCTGCATCGAGGACGATGACGTCATCAACCTCCATGTCCACACCGCCGACCCCGGCAAGATCCTGAGCGAGGCCATCAAGTACGGCTACCTCACCAATTTCAAGATCGAGAATATGCACGAGCAGTTCCTGGCCCGCCAGAAGCAGGGCAAGAGCCTCGAGAAGCAGGCTTCCGCTGAGAAGAAGCCCGACCCCGCCAGCGAGTTCATCTACGCTGCCGTTGACCCCAGCCGCGACTATGGCTTCGTTGCTGTCGCCGCCGGTGAGGGCCTGAAGGCTGTCTTCACCGACCTGGCCGCTGACGCTGTCGTCTCCGGCGGTCAGACCATGAACCCCGCCACCGAGGACATCCTTGCCGCCATCCAGAGCGTCCCGGCCAAGACCGTCTTCGTTCTGCCCAACAACAAGAACATCATCATGGCTGCTGAGCAGGCCCAGAAGCTGGCTGACCGTCAGGTGGTCGTCTTGCCCACCCGTACCGTCCCCATGGGCATCACAGCTCTGCTGAACTTCGACCCCTCTGCCACCGTGGAGGCCAACACCATCAACATGATGTCTGCTGCCGATAAGGTCTCCACCGGCCTCATCACCTACGCCGCCCGCGACAGCGAGTACGACGGCAAGCGCATCAGGAAAGGCGAGATCATGGCCCTGGAGAACGGCAAGATCGTCTCCACCTCCAACGACATCACCAAGGCCACCTATCGTCTGGCCCGCGGTATGTGCAAGAAGGATTCCAGCTTCGTCACCATCATCTCCGGCTGCGACGTCTCCGACGAGGATGCCGAGAAGGTGACCGAGATCGTCAAGGCAAAATGCCCCAACCACGTCGAGGTCAGCCACATCCGGGGCGGTCAGCCGGTCTACTACTATATGATCAGCGTGGAGTAAGCCTCTTCCCTGTTCAGAAACTCAATCGTATAACAAAACGACCTCTGCTTCCGGTCCATCCGGCTGCAGAGGTCGTTTTTTGCTGCAATTTTAGAAGAAGCTCACCTGACTGCTTTCCGGCAGTTCACCCAGAGCGCCCACCTGACGCAGGCGGTCGATGATGCTGCTGCCAACGCCAGAGGCCTGCTGCAGTTCCTCGATGGAGAGATACTCTTCGCCGTGGATGGTCACATTTTCCAGCGCATCGGCGGCGGCACCGCCCAGACCCTTCAAGGAGCAGAAGGGCAGGCGTACCTTGCCGTCCTCCACCACATACTTGGAGCCCCGGCTCTTGCCCAGTTCGATGGGCAGGAACTCGTAGCCGCGCACCAGCATCTCGTTGACCAGCTGGAGCGAGACGAGCACATCTTCATCCTTGGCGTTCTTTTCTTCCTTGAGGCGGCGCTTCACCTCGTTCATGTGGGCGCGGGCCACCGCCGCGCCGCCCACAGCGGCTTCATAGTCGATGTCATCGCCGCGGACGGTGAAATACACCGCATAGAACGCCTGCGGGTGGTAGAGCTTAAACCACATGAGGCGGATGGCCGACATCAGGTAGGCCACCGCATGGGCTTTCGGGAACATATATTTTATCTTGCGGCAGCTCTCGATGTACCAGTCCGGCACATCGTGCTCCCGCATGGCCTCTTCCCAGCCGGGCGCAAAGCCGCCCTTGGCCACCTTGCCCTTACGGACGGCCTCCATAATATCGAAGGCCATCTTCGGCTCGAGGCCCTTGCGCAGCAGATAGAGCATGATACTGTCACGGCAGCCGATGACCTCCGCGATGGTACAGGTGCCGCTGCGGATGAGCTCGTCGGCGTTGCCGGTCCAGACGTCGGTGCCGTGGGACAGGCCCGAGATCTGGATAAGCTCGGAGAAATTCTTGGGACGGGCCTCCACCAGCATTCCACGTACGAAGTTGGTGCCCATCTCGGGGATGCCGAAGGTGCCGGTCTGGCTATCGATCTGCTCCGGCGTCACACCCAGCTCTTCCGGGCTGGTGAGCAGGCTGTAAACCTTGGGGTCGTTCATGGGGATGCTGTCCACAGGGATGCCGGTGTACTCCTCGAAATACTTGTAGAAGGTAGGCATATCGTGACCCAGCTCGTCCAGCTTGAGCAGGGTGTCGTGGAGGTACTTGAACTCGAAGTGAGTGGTCAGCAGGCCGCCCGCCACATCGTCCGCCGGGTGCTGGATGGGGCAGAAGTCATAGATCTCATAGGTATCCGGCACGACGACCATGCCGCCGGGATGCTGGCCGGTGGTACGCTTGACGCCGGTACAGCCCAGCGTCAGGCGGTTCTCTTCCGCGTGGTTGACCGTTCTCCCCCGCTCATCCAGATACTTTTTGACGTAACCGTAGGCCGTCTTGTCCTGAATACCGGAGACGGTGCCGGCCTTGAACACGTTGGCCTTGCCGAACAGCTCTTCCGTGTAGCGGTGGACGTTGGACTGGTACTCGCCCGAGAAGTTCAGATCAATATCAGGCTCCTTGTCGCCGTAGAAACCAAGGAAGGTCTCGAAAGGGATGTCATGGCCGTCCACCAGCATCCGGGTGCCGCAGTGGGGGCAGTTCTTGTCGGGCAGGTCGAAGCCGTCGTCCACGCTGCCATCGGTGATGAACTCGCTGTACTTGCACTTGGGGCAGCGGTAGTGGGGCGGCAGACTGTTGACCTCCGAGATTCCGGAGAAGTGGGCCACAGCTGACGAGCCGACCGAACCACGACTGCCCACCTGATAGCCGCCCGCGTTGGAATAGGCCACCAGTTTGACCGCGATAACGTACAGGACGGCGTAGCCATGGCCGCAGATGGAGTCCAACTCTTTTTGCAGGCGCTTCTCCACGATCTCAGGCAGAGGGTCGCCATAGTCCCGCTTGGCGTGTTCCCAGGTCGCATCCCGGAGCTGCTGTTCTGCACCCTCGATGCTGGGCGGGTAGGTGCCGCGCGGGATAGCACGGACGTTGCCGTCGATGCTGGCCGCTATCTTGCGGGGATTGGTCACGACGATCTCGTAGGCCTTTTCCTTGGGCAGATAGCTGAACTGGTTCAGCATATCCTCGGTGGTGCGGTAGAACAGGGGCGGCTGGTTGTCCGCGTCCTTGAAGCCATTGCCCGCCTGCAGGACAGAACGGTAGATGGCGTCCTCCGGCTCGGTGAAATGGACGTCGCCGGTGGCGATGACGGGCTTGTGCAGGTCTTCGCCCAGCTTGATGACGGTGCGGTTGAAGTCCTTGATGACCTCTTCGCTCTCCACCTTGCCCTCCCGCACCATATAGGCGTTGTTGCCCAGGGGCTGGACCTCTAAAACATCGTAGTACGATGCAATTTTCTTCAATTCTTCGTAAGAGCGGCCCTCCACGACAGCCCTGTAAAGTTCTCCTGCTTCACAGGCAGAAGTGAGGATAAGGCCATCCCGATACTTGTTCAGAAGGCTGCGGGGGACGCGGGGCTTCTTGAAGAAGTAGTTGACATGGGCCTCGCTGACGATTTTATAGAGGTTTTTCAGGCCCATCTGGTTGCGCACGAGGATAATGAGGTGGAAGTACTTCTTTTTCAGCACCTCGCGGTTTCCGCCGAGGCCGGTGTTGATGCCGCTGACGGCGGTGACCTGCTTTTCCTCCAGATCTTTCAGCATGACGCAGAAGATGCGGCCCAGTGCGGCAGAGTCCTCGCAGGCACGGTGGGCCTCGTAGGCGGGCAGCTCCAGATGCTTGTTGATGGTCCCCTGCTTGTAGTTGTGGAGGCCGGGGTACATTGCCTGAGCCATGGTCAGGGTGTCGATATAGGTCGGCTCAAACTCGATGCCGCTCCGCTTGGCGGCGGCGCGGAGGAACCGGATGTCGAAGGAGTGGGCATTGTGAGCCACAAGGATGCGGCCATCTACAAAGTCGAGGAAGGCTTTCAGCGCCTCGGCCTCGCTGGGGGCGTCGGCTACCATCTCGTTGGTGATGCCGGTCAGCTCGGTGATCTTGGAGGTGATGGCCTTTCCGGGTTTTACGAAGGTGTCGAATTCTTCCACCACTTCCCCGTTCCGCACGATGACCGCGCCGATTTCTGTCAGGTACTCCACGCCGGGGTCGAGGCCCGTCGTCTCAGTGTCGAAGACGCAGAACTCACCGTTCAGCGGCTCGTCTTTCACGCCGTAGACGCAGGGTATCATGTCATCGACAAAGTAGGCCTCACAGCCGTAGATGAGCTTGAAGTCCGGGTCTGTCTTGTGGATGGCGTCTGCAGCCAGCATAGCCTCGGGGTAGCCCTGACAGACACCGTGGTCGGTGATGGCAATGGCCGGGTGGCCCATCCGGTGGGCCAGCCTGACGATGCCACCGGGGTCGCAGAAGGCGTCCATGCTGGACAGCTTGGTATGCAGATGCAGCTCCACCCGCTTGACGGGAGCGTTGTCCTCCCGCTTTTTGCGCTCGACAAAGAGGACGTCGTAGGGCCAGACGATATAGTCGTGCTCGTACTTATCGTAGGAACAGTCGCCGCGCACCACGACCGTCGTACCCTTGGGGATGGACTCCCACTTGGAGCAGTCCTCCCCTTCCTGCGCACGGATCTTCAGGTTGATGGAGCCGGTGTAATCGGTGATGGAGACAGTGTATATCTTGCGGAAGTTGCCCTTCACCTCGGTGAAGAAGACGTCGCCCCAAATCATGCACTTGCCGCCCTCGCCGCCCAAATCCTTGAGGGGGGTGAGGTTTTTCGGGGTGAACATTTTGCCGTGGAAGATGGTGACGGGCTTGTCCGTGAGGTCGAGGCCCTCCACCTTGATGGAGGGGGCAGTGTTCTTTTTCTCGAACTTGACGACAGGCGGCGCAATTTTCCGCTCGAGCTTTTCTTCCATCTGGCGCTGTTCGGCCTCGCCCACGCTGCTTTCCAGCGTCACTTTGGGCTTTACGCCGGTGTGGGCAGCGATGCGCTCCGCCAGCAGGCGCTCGAACTGCATCTCCTGCAAAAACTTCGTGCCGTGGCAGACGCCGATGGTGATGTTCTGGCCGGTGATGGTGATGCGGCAGCGGTCGAGGAAACCGTTGATGGGGACACCATCCCGTTTCATCTCCTCCATCATTTCCCGCAGACCGGCTTCATCCAGCGTCGCATAGCCGAAAAGATTGTTGATGCGGAGTTCGAAGCCCTCGTAATCCGGTGCCAGCGAGGCCAGCAGCCGGGCGCACAGCCCCTTGTCCAGCGGGGCAGAACTGCGCAGCGTAAAGATGACCTGCCGCTCCTGCCGCAGCATCTGGGCGTGCTCGACGACCACGCGGCCAAAACAGGCCGCAAAGTCCGGGTCCGCCATAAACTGCGGCCATAGCTGGGAAACAAGTGGTGTCACAGTGGTACTCCTTTTCTATCAGATAACAGCACAAACTGCCGCGCCCTGGAAAAGGGCGTGGCAGCAGGTTGTTCTTGAGCTTACAGCTTATAGATCTCCTCCATGAACTGGTCGAGGATATTATCCCCCGTCAGCTTCTTGACGGGGTTGCCGTGGACGAACAGCACTGCCTCGCCCTTTCCGCCGGCAATGCCGATGTCAGCCTCACGGGCCTCGCCGGGACCGTTGACGACACAGCCCATGACAGCCACCTTGATGGACTTTTTGCAGCCCTGAAGCCGCCGCTCCACCTCATTTGCGATTTCAGTGCAGGGGTACTGGGTGCGGCCGCAGGTCGGGCAGGTGATGACCTCCGGGCCGGCCACCGGGAAGCCGACAGCGCGCAGGATATTGTAGCCTGCTTCCACTTCCTTCTCAGGGTCAGCAGCCAGCGAGACACGAATGGTGTCGCCGATACCCTCCAGCAGCATCCCGCCGATGCCCATGCCGCTCTTGAGCAGGCCCATCTGGTAAGTGCCGGCCTCAGTGACGCCCACATGGAGCGGGTAGTCGGTCACAGCGCTGAGCTGGCGGTATGCCTCCATCATGCGGGGGACGTTGGAGTTCTTGATGGAGATGACGATGTTGTTGAAGTCGAACTTTTCCAGCAGGCGGACATGGTACAGAGCGCTCTCCACCATCGCTTCCGGCACAGGTGCGCCGTACTTGGCGAGGATGTGCTTTTCCAGACTGCCGCCGTTGACGCCGATGCGGATGGGGATATTTTTCTGCTGGCAGGCATCCACGACCGCCTTCACGCGGTCATCGTCGCCGATGTTGCCCGGGTTGATGCGGATTTTATCCACGCCCACATCGGCGCAGGCAATGGCAGCCTTGTAGTCAAAGTGGATGTCTGCCACGATGGGGATATTCACGGCGTTCTTGACAGCCTCGATGCACTTGGCGTCTGCCGCGCTGGGACAGGTCACGCGCAAAATCTGACAGCCTGCCGCTTCGCAGCGCTTTGCCTGCGCCACATTGCCCTCGATGTCCTCCACCGGGACGTTCAACATGGTCTGCACGGCAATGGGATTCTTGCCGCCGATGGTCACATTGCCGATCTTCACTTCACGTTTCAGCTGCCGCATGGTTTTACCCCTTTCAAACTGCTCCGGTCACGAGCCGGACGATGTCATTGTACGTTGCAAAGAGCATCAGGCCGAACAGCAGCGCAAAGGCTGCGACGGTCAGACTGCTCTGGATTTTTTCCGGCACTGCATGGCCGGTGACTGCCTCGATGAGCAGGAATACGATCTTGCCGCCGTCCAGCGCCGGGAACGGCAGCAGATTGAATACGCCGAGGTTGATGGTGATAAGCACCAGCAGCTCAGCCACATCCTCCCAGCCGTAGCTTGCGGCCTGACCGATGGCGGTCACGATGCCCACCGGGCCGGACAGGTCGTTGATGCTCTCGCGGCCCCGCAGAAGGTCGGCCAGCGAGGTATAGATGATGCGTCCATAGTAGATGACGCTGTTGGCCGACTCTTTCAGGACGTTCTGCGGTGTTTTTTTGAGGCCGTAAACTGTGAAGCCCAGTGTCATGTGGGTCTGGCCCTGCTCATCCTGCCAGGTGTCGAACTGGACGTCCGGCAGCTCCACGAGCTTGCCGTCCCGGCGGACGGTGAAGTCTGCGCGGTAGCTCTCGGTGCGCATAAGCTCGTAGAGCATATCGTTGGCCACGAAGCAGTGCCGCCCGTTGACGGCCACGATCTCGTCGCCGGCCTGCAGGCCGGTCTGGCCACAGAGGGCGTTGTCCTCCACGGCATAGATGACCTTGCTGGTGATCGGCTCACTGCGCAGTGAGATGAGGAGCAGCAGCACCACGAAGCCCAGCACGAAGTTCATCACCGCGCCTGCCGCCATCACCAGCATCCGCTGCCAGACAGCCGCCTCGTTCAGCGGCTTGCCTGTCCGCTGCGCCAGCACCTCCGGCGGGATGTCCGGGCCGTCATCGTCCCCGCTTCCACCCTCGGCCTGTTCGCTCTCAGGGCTTTCCTCCCCTTCCAGCGCCACAAAGCCGCCTACGGGCAGGAGCCGCAGGGTATACTGCGTGCCTTTGCGATAGGTCTTGATGAGGGTCGGACCCATGCCAATGGAAAACTCGTTGACCTGGACCCTGCAGAGCTTTGCCACTGCAAAATGGCCGAGCTCGTGGATAGCGATGACTGCGCCGAAGATGAGCAGCGCAGCAGCAAAGGTGATGAAAACTGACATTATTTCTCCTATATTACAGGTGTGCTCTCACGAATGCACGGGCCATACGGTCACACTCATACACATCCGCGAGGCTGTAGTCGCCGCCGAAGCTGTCGCTGTCCACGACAGCCTCCACCAGACGGCCGATGTCGAGGAAGCCGATCTTATCCTCAAGGAAGAGCTTGACGGCCTCCTCGTTGGCACCGTTGGCGGCGCAGGGGCCGAGACCGCCCTTCTTGATAGCCTTCTTGCAGGCGGCGAGGCAGCGGAAAGTCTCCTCGTCGGCCACATCGAAGGTCAGCAGCTTAAGGGTGGTGAAGTCCAGCTCCGGCACGACGCCCGGCACACGGGCTGGATAGGTCAACGCATACTGGATGGGGATGCGCATATCCGGCACACCCAGCTGGGCGATGATGGAATTGTCGCTGTACTGCACCGCCGAGTGGACGATGCTCTGGCGCTGGACAACGATTTGAATTTTCTCCGGAGGCAGACCGAACAGCCACACAGCCTCAATGAGCTCGAGGCCCTTGTTCATCAAAGTGGCACTGTCGATGGTGATCTTTGCACCCATGTTCCAGTTGGGATGCTTGAGGGCATCGGCCTTGGTCTTGCCCCGCAGCTCTTCGGTCTTCATGCCGAAGAAGGGGCCGCCGGAGGCCGTCAGCAGAATTTTGGTCAGGCTCTTGGCGCTCTCCTTATCTTGCAGGCACTGGAAGATGGCCGAGTGCTCACTGTCCACAGGCAGCAGCTTGACGCCGTGCTTCGCCACGGCCTGAGTGACAAGATGGCCGCCGGTGACAAGGCTTTCCTTGTTGGCGAGGGCGAGGTCATGGCCGCTCTCGATGGCGGCAAGGCTTGCGCCGAGGCCAGCGATGCCCACCACGCTGTTCAGCACCACGTCCGGGCCGTCCATTGCAGCGAGGGTCTTGAGGCCCTCCGGGCCGGTCAGGAGCTTGGGTGCATCGGCGCGGCCTGCCAGTGCAGCCGAAAGCTTTTCGGCACCGGCCTCACTGGTCATGCAGACATATTTCGGGTGGAATTCTTCTATCTGCTGCAAAATTTTATCCGTCTGGCTGTGGGCCGACAGGCCGAACACCTCATACCCTTGAGCACGGATGACGTCAAGGCTCTGGGTGCCGATGGAGCCGGTAGAACCCAGCAGCGTGATTTTCTTGGCCATAAAGAATCTACCTCCTGCTGATTTTAATCGTAGAATGCTGCGATGACCACCATCGTGACGAAGGGCGCGATGAACATCACGCTGTCAAAGCGGTCAAGGATGCCGCCGTGGCCCGGGAAGATGGTGCCGTAGTCCTTGATGCCGCACTGGCGCTTGACCACGCTGGCGAACAGGTCGCCGTAGATGCCCAGCACCGCAGCCACACAGGCCAGCAGCGCAATGATGACATACATGGATACGCCAATATTGGAGCGGGTGAACTCTTCCATCCGGTCTGCTGCGATGGAGTAGATGACCGTGACCAGCACACCGAATACCATAGTACCCAGCACGCCGCCTACAGCGCCCTCCACCGTCTTTTTGGGGCTGACCACCGGGCAGAGCTTATGCTTGCCAAAGGCGCGGCCCGCGAAGTAGGCGCAGGTATCGCCGCCCCAGGCGAAGCAGAGGATGAGCAGGATGAAGAAGATGGCGTCGTAGCCATATTCCTCCACCGGCAGCATCTCCTTGAGCCGGATGAACGAGTAGAAGCAGAAGATCACGATGCCCGAAAACATGGCGAGGCCGCTGGCTTTCTGGTAGCTGATGACGCCGTTGCGCACTACAAGGTAGATGGCATAGAACAGCACCACAAGGAAGGAAGCGGGCATCACCATCGCCCGGCAGACGCTGTAGCTCGACAGCATGATGAGCAGTGTGTAGGGTACCAGAACGGCCAGCAGCGGCCAGTCCTGCTTTTCAAAACCCAGCGCAGAGTAAATTTCATGCAGGGCGATGAGGGTGATGGCCGCGATGACCAGATTGAACACCAGCGTATCGAAGGTGAACAGGACGCCTGCCAGAACGATCAGGCCCACCACGGCTGTGATGATTCGTGTTTTCATAGTTTCATGTTCTCCTTTGTTTCGTCCGGGAGCCGCTCCCCTGCTCTGGCAGGGTCTGCAGCGTCAGCGCCTGAGGAAATACCGGACGCTCTCCGGGGGCCGCGCACACCGCGCGGCATCTTGCGTATCGTTTGCTGCGCTCAAAGTCCGCCGAAGCGGCGGGAGCGCCGGTTGAACTCCATGATGGCGGCATCGAGGTCATCACGGGTGAAATCAGGCCACAGAACGTCCATCTCCACCAGCTCCGAGTAGGCTGCCTGCCAGAGCATGAAGTTGGAGAGCCGCTTTTCTCCGCTGGGGCGGAGGATGAAGTCGGGGTCTTTCTGGCCGGCGGTGTACATTTGGGCCGAAAGAGCCTCTTCCGTGATGTCCTCGGACTTCATCTCGCCCGCAGCCACCTTGGCCGCAAGACTCTGGGCCGCCCGGACGATCTCAGGCCGTCCACCGTAGTTGACGGCGATGTTGACGGTCAGACCGGTCTTGGAAGCCGAGTCGGTCTCCAGCTCGTTCATCAGCTTTTGCAGCTTGGGGTCCAGCGCAGTGCGGTCGCCCATGAAGCAGATGCGGATGTTCCGGTTCTTGTAGTCGAAGCCCTTGATGAGGTACTCGCCGAACAGCCGCATGATAGCACCCACTTCTTCGGCGGGACGCTTCCAGTTTTCGGTCGAGAATGCGTAGAAATACACCGACTCCACACCCAGCTCATCGCAGTAGTTCGCAATGTCCTGAAAGACCTGTGCGCCCTTTTTGTGGCCGGCGGTGCGGGGCAGGCCGCGGCTCTTGGCCCAGCGGCCATTGCCGTCCATGATGATGCCGATGGACAGCCCCTTCGCAAAATCCTTTGGATGTTCCATGATCTTATTCCTCTATTTTCAGTCTGGCAAAAAGTGCCGCGCACCTTCTTTCAGCGCACGGCACCTCCCTGCTTGCTTGCAGTCAGAATCAGACGGACATGATCTCCTTCTGCTTTTCTTCCACGGCAGCGTCGATATTCTTCACGTACTTGTCGGTCAGCTTCTGGACGTCCTCTTCCATGGTCTTCTGGGTGTCCTCGGTCAGTTCGCCAGCCTTCTTCATGGCCTTGGCCTTGTCCATAGCGTCGCGGCGGACATTGCGGACAGCGACCTTTGCCTCCTCGCCCATCTTGGAGACTTCCTTGGCCAGCTGCTTGCGGCGCTCCTCGGTGGGAGCCGGGAAGTTCAGACGGATGGTCTGGCCGTCATCAATGGGGTTGATGCCCACATCGCTGGCCAGGATGGCCTTGCTGATGGCGCGCAGCAGAGTGCGGTCCCACGGGGTGATGGTCAGGGTGCGGGCCTCGCTGACAGCCACAGAAGCCACCTGCTGGATGGGCGTGGGCGAACCATAGTAATCCACGGTCACCTTGTCCAGAACGCCGGGGTTGGCACGGCCTGCGCGCACGGTCTTCAGCTCGCGCTCCAGATGCTCGACTGCGCTCTTCATCTTGTCTTCGAATGCCTTGGTGTTGCTGCTCATTGTCCTTGTCTCCTGTTTGTTATCAATTCTCACCAGCCGCGAAAAGGCGTCTGGCATATTCTATTGTCGGAAGCGGGGCGGTATGCTCAGCCCTCGTAGACCAGCGTACCCACGTTCTCACCCTGCACAGCGCGGGCGATGTTGTCGGGGTCGGCCAGGTCGAACACGAGGATGGGGAGCTTGTTATCCCGGCAGAGGGTGGCGGCAGTGCCGTCCATAACAGCCAGACGGTCTTCCAGCACCTTGGTAAAGGTAAGAGTCTCGTACTTCTTGGCATCGGGGTACTTATGGGGGTCCTTGTCATAGACGCCGTCCACCATCGTGGCCTTGAACATGATGTCTGCACTCACCTCAACGGCGCGCAGAGCAGTGGTCGTATCGGTGGAGAAGAAGGGGTTGCCCGTACCGCCGCCGAAGATGGCGATCTTGCCCTCTTCCATTGCGTGGAGAGCTTCCTTGCGGGTGAAGGCCGGGGCCACCTGCGGCATGGTGATGGAGGTGAACACCTCGGTCGGCACACCCAGCTGCTCCAGCTTGTCGGAGACAGCCAGGGCGTTCATCACCGTTGCCAGCATACCGATCTTATCGGCCAGCGTACGCTCCATCTTGCCGCTGGAACGGCCGCGCCAGAAGTTGCCGCCGCCCACAACGATGCCGATCTGAACGCCCAGCTCATGGGCCTTCTTTACGCCTCCACAGATCGCGTCCATGGTCGGCTCGTCGAAGCCGGTCCCCTTTTCTCCGCCGAGGGCCTCACCGCTGATCTTCAGAAGGATACGCTGATATTTCAATGCCATAATAACATACACCACCTGTATCAGATTTGGCCGCGCTGTGCGCCGCCGATTTTATCTCTTATCTATTTTACAATAAAACTGCTCCAAAGTAAACAGGCAAACGCCAGCTCATCGGCAAAGGTTTCTTCTCCTTCTGCACTTTGGGCAAAAAATGCTGGACATTTGCCGCGAATCATGCTATAATACTGCTTGCATCCCGGCAAAATAGAATATGCGGGCATCGTACATCGGCTAGTATATCAGCCTTCCAAGCTGAGGAGGTGGGTTCGATTCCCATTGCCCGCTCCACCAAAAACCGCCTAGATTCGTCAGAATCCAGGCGGTTTTCTTGCTTTATTACCTCATTTCTTTCCCATACCATATAATAATGCCCCCTTCGAAAAAATTTTGAAGGAGGCATTATTGGACTATACAGCTCTCACCGCACTCTCTTTTTCATCCTTGCCATGAATGCATCCGCCTCGATGGCCTCAGGGGTGAAGCTGTTGTTATACCACCAGTTGACCAGCGCACTCACGGTGGTGAAGCCGGTGGAGATGAGCTGCTCCAGAGTGCCGCTCTCGATGGGCAGCACGGGCTTGCCCAGAGCGCTCAGCAGCTGGTTGATGAGGGCCAGCGCCAGCACGGCGGTGCGGGTGATGGTGCCGACGGAGATCTTGTTGTTCAGGTTATTCATAGTCAATTCCTTTCTCTTTCGTGTTCATGCATTTCTAAATCGGCGATGCGGTGGTTGACTACCTTCATCTGCTCCTCGAGGATGGGGACTCGCTGGGCAAAATTGTTGTGCGCCCGGACTTCCCGGGTCAGCTCTTCCAGCTTGGTGTCGGTGACGGCCTGACTCTTGCCGTTGGCGATGAGTACGCCGATGAGGGTCACAGCCCCGGTGATAAGGGCGGCGAGAATGGTCTCCATCGGTCTCACCCCTTCCATCTGGACTTATTCGTCCGGGTGTCGATGTGTACCCACCCGGTCTTACGGCTGGGGTGAGCTGCGTCCTTCGGGTACCGCCCGATGCCGCCGCGCCCGGGAAGCAGCTTCTCGGCGTAGTCGGCCACGG
>ERZ791921.164-NODE-164-length-64068-cov-63.365348_pt1 | contig 64068 bp, 55 predicted proteins | sample MGYA00510135_ERZ791921 | MGnify/ENA primary metagenome ERZ791921 (study PRJEB30046, sample SAMN00792070) | human gut metagenome | study: EMG produced TPA metagenomics assembly of the A metagenome-wide association study of gut microbiota in type 2...
TTAAATATATGTCAGCTAGGAACTTTCCTGGAACAATTCCTAAATAAGCATCATATTCAACATCTTTTCCTATATCTGCTTTTAAGCATTGAATTCCAGGGCAACCAAAGTCGCTTGTGTCAATTTGTATAATCTCGCTTGAGTTCGAAGTAAATGTCTGAAAAATTCTTTCTAATGTCCAGATACTTATTTCAACAGGTCGATTAAGAAAATCTTCTTTTTTTATACTCTTAACAGATTTACTGAGTATTGAATCTGAAAGAATATAGAATTTAAATCTGTTGATCTCAGTCTGTAGAGTTCCTTTACCAATTTTTTTAGAAAATTCCTTAGCTAAACTTATAGCGACATCTGAATCATCACAATAATCACTTATATGGCCATTTACCGCCTCATCCAGGAAGTTTGTCATATATTTATATAAGTCATCAATTTGGGTATTAGTAAGAGTTGATGTGGTGTCCTTTATGTTTGAAAATGAGCTTGTTATAAGTATTAATGAGTTATCAGCTTCATCATATGCGTAGGCATCAAAAGCCATTTTTCGGCCACGTTTGCCCCTTAGCTCAACTGAAATTTGACATGGGTCATTTAACTCGCCTATTTCTTCTAGGTTCTCAAGCATTTTATTAATGAACTGAGTTTCTGGCTCTGTTCCATCGTGTTCAGCATTAAAGCGTAGTTCGTCAATAAACTCTGCGCGGAATTCGTAAAGATCCATATAGTGTATATTTATTGTTTATATTTAATCAAATCAGACAATATTAAGTCATATTGAACTTTAGCAATAGCAATTGGTATGTTTTGTCTTATTATTCTAGGGAAATCTGCTTCAACTAAATATGAAGATTTATCTGTAACGGTATAGACTAGGTTATTATATTCAGGTGAGAAATCATATCCAAACATTCCCAATTTATTTAAGAAGGTATCTTTCTGAATTGAATTTAATGATGTTGAAATAGAATTTACAAGCTCATTCAGTTTTATACCATTAAATGAAGGACTCATTTTTTCTAGGCTATAAATGTAAAGAATTCCTGCAACATCACTATCCAGTTGTTCAATAGATGAAATATGTACGGTCTCTTTTCCAGCAGTAATGCATTTGATCTCATACCATTCGGTTTTGTATGAAAAGTCCTTGTGAGTCTTTTCCGGGCCAGTCCAACTTTCCAGGGCAATATCTTTTCCCCAATGAACAAATGCAATTTCCTGTAAAAAAAGTAATTCTCCAATGAGCCCCATTACCTCATATTCAAAAAGTGTCCTATGATTTGGCTTAAAGAGTTTCTTCCAAGCTTGATATCTATTTGATAGAGCGCGATAAACGGCATTATCATCATCCAACTCAGCTGAAGTTATTAAATCCTCACAAAAAGAGCTGAAACAACCAATTAATTCTTCTCTTTCTAGTGAAAAGCGGAGTATATTTTCAGTCTCATTCAATTTATATTGATTTACGATAAGGGGCATAGAACCAATAAGTTTTACTGGAATAAACTTTCCTCTAAATTCAAAGCAGTATCTACCTTCATCATCTTTTCCGATAAAGAGTTGCTTTGTTTTATTACCAACTTTTATAAAATACCCATTATTAAAGTCTGCTAAAAATTGTTTTAATATAGTATTATCCATCATACTCTTCTTCATTTTCATTAAAAGTTTCTTCGTCAATTAATAAACCATTTATTCTTAACCATGTTTTGTTTACTTTGTATGAAATAGCATCTTCCTCATTTTTTATGCCAGGAAAACCAATAGCAAAAGCTATAATTTGATCATCTCCTAAGTCTGAAACGAACTTCTTAAAAGCCTTGCTATTAGGCTTTGTTGGTTTCTCTTCTCCTATTTCTGGTTTGATAGGAAGTATAATAAGAACAGGTTTCCTATTTTTTAGATATTTAAAGTAAGCTTTGATGGGTATATCTTTTTTCTTTATATTTTCTTCGGATATTCCGTCTGAGGCCCATTGATTTTTACATTTGTTTTCGGCTACCTCTATTTCTGATTTAGTAAGACAAAATTTTCCTTCACGAGTACCAAGAATACGACGACGAGAACTTATTTGAATAGCGTTACCATGATCGTATATTGCACGTTTTGAGCAATAAATGTTCTCAAGACCCGATATTTGACAGGCCCTGGTACTATCACCACCTTCAAATACAATGTCCCAAGTATCGATACCGATATTGTTTGAGTCATCAATAAAATCCACAATGCTATCAATATTAAAATTCATATTCAATAAAGAACATTTTATTTTAGTCAGGAATTCACGGACTACAGATTTTGGTACATCGGCAAAGTATCGAGATTCATGTATATCAGTGGAATTAACATCATCTTTAGAATGTCTGTCAATAGCAGCAAATCTATACTGATAATTACTTGCAAAAAGTTTTTTCACTAATTCAGATACTACAGTAAGATTTTCTTTATTTTGTTCTGCATTTAAACTTAAATATGGAGTGTCATAGATATTTCCATAATAAGCAATTCGAAGATCATAACTTTTTGCACTTCTCATTTTATTGCTTGCTGTTATTTGCAATGCTTCACAATTGTCTCTAACCTTCAATCCAAACTCATTTGGAGTTAAATGCTGTTCGAACATGTCTTTAATATCTGCCTTTAACATTTCTGAAGCTTCGGCTATTTCTGCATACCATATTGCACTAGATTGTGTTGTCCATACTTGAAATAGATCTTCATACTTCCTACGATAACCGAACCATCGGCCCATTTGCATAAGGACGTCAAAAGTTGCAGTATTCCTATAGAAATAACTAGTAAGTAGTCCTTCTAATGTTAATCCACGAGATAATGCCAATCCCCCAACTGCAATTACTCGTAAATTAGGATTTGCCTTATAATCAAGTTTGTTACTTGCTTTAGATCCATTGACAACCCATATTTTTATATCAGAGATAGCTTTGAGAAGTGCATTTTTATCAAGTACTCGTGAATAGACAATATCTACATAAGAAGAATAATGTGTATTCCAAACCTTAAATAATTCTTTATATAGTGGTAGTTCTGTATTCTTTGATAGAATATCACTAAAGTCATATGTAACTGTTCGTATAACTTCATTATAGATTGTTTCAATATAATCTCTAATGACATTCTGTACTTTAACAAAACGACTCATATTGACCAACATACTCCTTGGTGAAGATATATCGCCTCTTAAATCTCTTATTACATTTCCGATGAAAAAACTTAATACTGATTCCCGCAAAGAATTTGGTAAAATTCCATTCCACTCTTTTTTATGTTGGAAATAGAATGTACCACTATTTAGAGATTCGATTTCATTATTTACCAAATCCTTGTATTCTTCTGAACTATAATCAGGCTCCTCTATATCAGCAATGAATCTCAAGTTATCATAACAGTCTCCATCATTAAAAAATAATCTCTTTGCACCTATGTAGGAAGAAGGTGTCGGTAAAGAATAGATAAAATCTTCTGGGAACAAGTCTGCATGTTGCATGCTGTCAACAGAATCTGGATCAATAAATATGTTAGCAAAAGGGGTGGCAGTAAATCCTACGTATGTGGAATTTTTAAATAAATTGCAAATATCCCTAATGAGTTTATTAGTTTTAGTTGGATCAGTTTCATCTTTTTTTGTATTGACTGATGCATTGTCTGCTTCATCATCAATGAGTAGCATTGGAGCGTCAACATATCCTTTTACCTTATCAATATTCTGTTGATAAAGCCAGTTGAATAGTTTCTTTAAAACGGATACATTCTTTTTGCAGACAAATACAACGATTGACTTATGTTGATTTATTGAAGTAGCAATACTTTCAGAACCTGATACAAAGTCTCTTTGTACAGATGTAAAAGCTGTAGCTGGCATATCTTTTATATATTCGCCGACTCCAACTTTTACCATAGTTTTGCTTTTATTCGTTTTAGGATATGTGTAACCAATCACTCCTTCATCTATACGTTCTTGAGTCTGTTGCCGAAGAGATTCTGTTGTGCCTGCTAATAAAATTATTACTTTATAACCAGCATCAGCAGCTTTACAAATAAGCCCAGTGTAAGTAGATGTTTTTCCTGATTGAACATCACCAATGATTAAACCTCTTATAAGTCTTTTACCTTCAAATTTTTCATTTGGATTACTCAAACAATTGAGAATTTTAGGTAAAGTATCAAAATCCAAAAGATCTATACTTTTTTGATCTAAAGAAGATTTTTCAATTAAATATCGACGATACCTGTTCCAAAAAGGTTGATTGTCGGTTCTTATTTTATCGTACCAGTTGTGTAAGTTTGAATCATAGTCGTTGAAAATAGCACAACCATTTGTATGATGTATAGACACTTCATACTCCAAATCATGAACAAGTTCATCAATGTCTTCTTGATTCACGTCTGTGAGACCAAGGAAGACAAAGGTGCTTTTCACATATTGGCGCATGGTGTCTATATCAATGTCACAAAGTTTATTCTGTTTGGCCAAGTCCAAACTTTGCTTTGTAATACTCTTGATCGAGGTTTTTGTTTCTTCACTTAATTTCATACTGAAAAGTGTTTAATGAGTTTTCCTTTAACGTCTTTGAATAGACAGAATGGTTCAGATTTCATTAGGTTTTCTATAAGTTGTTCTACGGGTATTGAAGCGATTTTCCTACCTACATCTATCATAGTAACAGCTGTTTCAAATATTTCATCATTTCTATGTATATCTTCTTCTAGAGTAACACAGTTATTTGATTTATCTATGTATATTTGTTGCATAGGTATATTATGTTCTATCTCTGTTAGAAGTATATCTATATATTCGAGTTCAGCTTCATTTAAGCGACTAAGTACAAATTCCAAAAGTTTATTTTTTCGGTTTATTTTGTAAAAGTATGTTTTATCTCTTCCTTCGATTCTATCCCAAATATAATCTATGTTATTATCAATATTTTCTTTTCTTCCACGATATGTTTGTTTATTCACAGAAATACCAAGGGCATCATTGACCATTTTAGTAAGTTGGTTCTGGATACGTTTAGGTATTTTAGCTACTTGTTTTTTGATGTCAATACTCCAAATATCATCAAGAGCATTTGGAATATCAACTCTAATACGAGCATTTTTTGTTAATTCATTTCTTCTTGACATGCCAAACCAGGATCCCCAGATTATAAGTCGTTCATTTCGATAGACATAAAATCCTTGTTTTGTTCTCATTTCTTCTATACCGCCAATTAGCTTTTTATCTTTATCAGACATGTCTGACAGATAAGGAAGAACAAATGGCTTGACTCGAATATGTTGCTCTTGCCCATGAGTATCAGTAACAGCTATTGTTTTTTCTTTAAGACATGTAGTTTTCGGGTGTGATTCCAAAAATGGGTCAAAAGCTTTTAATCTTTGATTGTTCACATAAAATGATATTTGATGTTTTGACTTAGTCATATACCGATGAAAAATCAATGATAAATGATTAGCCACAACATCCTTTAGAGAATTTAATGCATCATAGACTTGGTCATCGTTTGATTTAGATAAAATATCAAATTCTTTCCATAAAACCAATGTTCCTTTACCTTGTGCATATAATAGTTCATAGTAGGGTAACATCTTAATTTCCTCTTGGGTAAGTTCAAGTAGTGACCATTTTTTTTTCTTTTGTATGAAATTATAATCCCATACATAGGCAGAAAAGATGCCATTCCAAACACTTACAACTGTCAAGATTCTACATTGTGATAAGGAAGCAGACTTCATACCAAGTCCAAAACGACCGAGATCTCCTTCTTTGCGAATGGACTCTGATGAAGAACTTCCATATCTCATTGCCTCAAATAAAGTATCCTTGGACATACCAATACCATCATCTAGAATGCCAACAACAATTTTTTCTAAAGCAGACGTCGGGAACAATACACGCACCGAACTTGCTGATGCACTAATACTATTATCAATAACATCTGCGATAGCTGCTTCAAATGTATACCCCATGGAACGCATGGAGCCCATAAGCATATCCGCCTGTGGAATATTTTCTCTTTCTTTACTCATAGTAGGAAAGGATTTGTTTGAAAATGGCTTTTGCTAATAATGGAGGTACCGCATTACCTATCTGTTGTTGGATATGAGAAATCGGCCCCTCAAAATAGAAATCATCGGGAAAACTCTGAAGTCGGGCGGCTTCTCTTACAGATAGTCCCCTGTCCTGAGTTGGGTGTATAAGCATCATTTTCCGATAATTAGAAATAACAACCGAAGGTTCATCCTCACGTAATCTTTTATATATTCCACTATGACATCTGGTTTTGTCTTCATAGTTTGACATTAGCTCTTCTGGTATTTGTCGCCAATTACCTCCTTGCTTTATATAGGAGTATCTTTGCAAAACAAGTTCACTGTTTAGTGAAACCTGATTTTGTGTAGCTTCTAGAGAATTTCTTCTCATTAATTTTGCGTATTCTGAACACTTTGATAATGATAGTCTATATGGCGCAATAGCTATATTATCTCCACTTCTCAAAATAGGTAAATCTTCAAGTGCTTCTTTTACAGTAATATGGGTTCCCATAGGCTTTGGAAATTCAAAATTTACTCCAACTTTATTCCCAACAATAAAGCATCTGTTTCTGCGTTGAGGTACACCATAATCATTTGCCCAAAGTATTGTTGGTTCAGATGTTTGGTATCCCAAATATTTAAAACATTGAGCTATATTTTTAATAACTTCACCTTTTTCCATATTAATGATACCATATACATTTTCAAAAACGAACCAATCAGGATTAAGTTCCTTAACAAATCTGACAAACTCCTTAAAAAGTTGATTCTTAGGATTTTCCATTGTTCTCCCTCTTTGATTCGACATAGAAAATCCTTGACAAGGAGGTCCTCCCATGATTACAAATATACCACCATCGTTATATATCTCTTTACGAGAATCAATATTTTGAATATCCTTATTTATTACTGTCGAATTAGGATGATTTCGTTTATAAGTTGCAGCAGCACTAGGCCAAACTTCTACTGCGAATTTTACATCAACTCCTGCCATTTCTGCTCCCAAGCTAAGACCTCCTGACCCAGAAAACACGTCTACTCCAATAAAGTTTTTAGGTCTTTTTATTGATTTGTTTTTACTTTTCATAAGTTAGGATCGTGATAAGTGGGTAAATAAATATTCTTGATTAACATCTTTGACTTCAAAGGTTTTTCTTGTAAAAACTCCAAGATTAAATTTAATCATTAATTTAGCCAAAGATAATCCATCAATTAGAACGACTTTTACTGTACCATAGTTTTTAACTGTTAATGCATCCTCTGAAAAATTAGATGTCGTAATGTAGACTCCTTTTGATAATCCACTAGTACTGAGATAGCCCATAAAAGATTGAACATCTATTGCTTTGATCTCGTCAGTAATGCTATTATGAGCAACAAAAAGGAAACGTGATAATCCTAATTCGTCAATATTAACTAATCCTGATGTTGTTACTTTATGAGATAGTTTTATGTTACAATCAATTTTTTCAAATACTGAAGAATATCCCATAAGTGGCAACAACTCTTTAATAAGATTTTCAAATGATTCTGAGTCAAAATCATTTATAATGCCAATTAATTCTTGAATTAAGTCACTGTTAAGCTCTTCTATATCATTTGTAATTTTTGCAATTTTAAGTTCAAACTCACTTAGGGCTTTTAGTGAATTAGAAATTTTCTCTCGATTCTGGGAATCAGAAGAAGTTTCAAATTCATATATATTTTGGTTGTCATTAAATAATGAGTTTTCATTTACTTCCTTTCCTGATTCTATTTTCCTTTTCTTATTTGTAACTTCTTTAGCTATTAGTCTGTTTTTAGCTGCATCTCTAGTTTGTTTTTCAAACAAACGGAATGATTCATAGTGATCTCTCAGAAATTGCCTATTTAATTCTGTAACCCCAGTATTTAACAAATCAATGCCTTCTTGAGTAATCTGATCTGTTGCTTTATTTGGACGACATAATAATCCAGACTTTAGTAAATAATAAGTTGCCCACTGTAATCTATCTACTATTTTATATTTTTTGCCACTACTTATTTTTTCTAGAAGTTCATCGTTCGTGAACCCCATATATTCAATACATAAATTTTTTAATTCCTCTCTTTTCTTCGGAGTACCATCCCTTAAAAGGAATAGAGTAGGATAAAGAAAATGTTCAAAACTTGGTATCATAGGTCAAAACATGTGAAGTCATTAAAAATATTATAATCTTAATGAGAGCTTTTTAATTATATACATTTATAGATATTTGAATATTATCTACTTTGTTCCATCTTGTAGTTTTTTGTTCTCTGATAGTTGGAACTGTTCTGTTGGGTTCAGTAGATCTTTAACGTCAATATTTAATAATTTTGCTATTCTATCTAACGTTTGTAAATCAGGTTGAACTGTATTCTTACACCATTTGCTTATAGTACAAGTAGATTTCCCTAGTTGTTCAGCTAACCACTTTCCGGTCTTATTTTGCTCAACAAGTACAACTTTTAATCTATTAAGATTGCTCATATATTTTTCATTAATTAAACTTAGACGCAAAGTTATATAATTATTACTGTAAAAAACGGTAATTCTATAAAAAGTGTAGTGTGAAAGCATTTATGATTATAATAAATTACCAGATTTTTATGTATTTAGTCAATAGGATATCTTTTATTTTATATTTTCATTTCTATAAAATCCTTATCACTAGCATCACCATTATAATTCCCAAAATCGCTATAAATCCGCAGCAAGCAATTGTCTTCCAGATCAATCCAGAATGCAAAAATTCCACATTTGCCACTATTATACAGACCAAGAAAGAGGATAGGGCAATTAGAATGACAATCAAAATATAAAATGCCTTATATGATAGATAAATGCGGTTATCCATTTGAACAATCCTCTGCTCTGCCTCTGTGCACTTGATCTCAATTTGGTCAATAAACCGGCCAAGAACGGTATTGCCAAATTTAACAGCCTGATCTTGCGTATCCTGAGTAATAGATAGTTTGTATTTTCCTAATAAATCCACCAATGCGGTAAGATCCGTCCTCAATCCATACACATTGTCATTCAACTCGGCAAGTTCTTTTACGTTTATGCCAAGCAGACGTTTTTCCTCCTCAAGATATTCATTTTGAGGAGGACTTTTGGTAACCTGCGCTTCCTTCATTTCAGCGGTAAAATCAAATTTCTTTTTCATAAGCTCATCGTTTTAATCCAGTTTTCGGTTTCTTTCCTAAAGTACGAATGGCAGCACGGGCACATCTTTTTGCCCATAAGAGATCATCCTCGTCCTTATCTCTCCATGGCAATTCGCTTTGTGAACTACCGCCACCTCCGGTTGGTGCATTGGGAACTTCCAGCAGTCCGACAAATATTACTACTGCCATATCAGTTAACTCCTGTGAATTGGAGACAGAACGATAATCAAATTCATCGTTAAAATGGTTGAGTACTTTTTCTGGAATGTAGAACCGATGTTCCTGACCTTCGTGACTCAATGTATAGGGAACCGTATTCGGATTATAGATCTTATATTTGGTATAATCAGCGGATGCCGATGGCTTCTGAATCTGTTTCGAATCAGTGTCTTTAGGTTTGTTATTCGCTGCAATGCCTGATCTATAATGAAGTTTCTCCCAAGTGGCAGGAAGTTTTGCAACCATCAGGTTCCTACCAATACCCAGATCGGAAGCTTTGTATTTTGTCTTTCCTTTCATGATAGCATATCCGTGAAGAATACCATCATCGTCCTTTCGCTCATGTATGGTATATCCCTTCTTTGTCAATGCTGCTTTGTATTCATCCCATGACCATGATGACATGGATTTAAGGATATTCATACAATCCCGTGTAACCAATGGCATGTTGACATTTCTTACCTGTTTTGCTGTTGTCCATCCACGTTTCTTTGCCACTCTTTCTGCTGCCCACTGGGCACGAAGGTGTATATTGTGGTCGTTGTTGATCTGTCCGTCTTCATCCATCCGGCAGACAGCAGCATGAAGATGAGGAACTCCGCTATTGGATTCCATATGGAGCCAGACTGTGTATTTGCTGTTGGCCAGATTGGTCGGACAGTTTCGTACTTTCCCTTCCTTGTCTTTGAACACTTGTTTGTCAAACTCTGTAGCGAAATCCTGCCAAAGTTTTTGCCAGTCTTCAATGGTGAAGTCCTTGGTATGTTCGGGTGACGGACTAAGTTCAATTCTGATGACTGAGTTCTTCACCGGACGGAAGCGGGAAAGAGTAAGCTGCATTGAATTCCAGACACCCATTGCATCTGGTTCCGATGGCATCATATTGTCCAATACCCGATAGATTTTTTCCGGATGTTTTTTATTATGTGATTCGCCAGTAATATAACGGATGTCATTTATGCCGTGCGATATTGCTTTAGCCTTTGCGATCATGATTCTTCAGTTTTATTATTGGTTGGAATACTGTTCGGTTCTTTTACGGAATTTAGGAACTGGCAGACATTTTCTGCCACATTGCCAAGCTCCTTCAGCCAGTTCACCATAAATGGAATCTGGTTGAACATCATATGCCGTTGGCTTGCACTCATACCATGAAGGGCTGATGTGTATTTCACAAGGTCAGCACGGCAGTTATCCAGATTCTGCAGAAGTGCAGCTTCTTCTTTGGTGAGTCTTGCCTTTGGCTTATAATTATATGCCCGCGCAAGCAGATAATCGCTTACGGTCATTCCGCATTGTTCGGCCAGTGACTTGATATGTTCTTTCTGTCGGGGGCTGACTTTGGCCCCGATAAATACGGTTCTCCTGTTGTCCGGAGTCTCGTTCTGTTCTGTTTGTTTTATTATTTCTTTTTCCATGAGAATCTAATATTATAACGGGTTAAGGTGCGAGCCTGCGAGTACCGCACCGGCGAAGTGGCTGAGCCGGCGAGAGCGCCAATGTACAACCATAACGGAGTGGAGGTTATACCTTGGCATATCTCGCAACAGATACCTGTTGAAACTGCACGGCAAGCCGTGTCGTATATACAAATGAAATTGGCATTTTGACTGCTACCATAAACGATGTAAGTATTCTGGTTATCCAATAAAAGGGGAGAAGATGAATATTCCCTGTAACGTCTTTATGCCTTTGCTTTATTCTAATATGTACACCCTGCCAATAAAGTAAAGCCGGATTCAATAATGGCTGTCTGGGTTGATTTTATATTCCTTTCCCTCTTTTATGACCATCCTTTTGTTACTGAGGAAGGTGGCAACTTTAACCGCTTTGTTATGTCCCAGCTTAATATCCTGCAGGGCATATCCTTCCTTCAGCCGTTCCAGATAATCGTCATAACTGGTAATACAGACGTTTGTAAAAGCTGCGTCCAGAGCTGCCCGATGTACACTTTCAGAAATTTCCTTGTACGGATCAAACGGTTCTTTTGCAGGTCTTCCAATTTTCTTTTCCTGGGGCTGATAGGAATCCAGCAGTTCAGGTAAGACTTCATCATTTATACGGAAAGCAAACGGTTCAAATTCCCTGTCACGGATATGAATGGCTTCGACCACACTTACTGTCCTGTCCATTTTGTCTACTTCTACCTGTATGACTGTTTCTGCCTTGTTATTCAGTTCCGTGCCGATGTGACCACGGGCATTCTCGTCATTCTTGTTCTGATGGAGAATGGTATGAATGTGAATCTGGCGGTCATCTGTCCATTGCATGAATCTGGAAATAATATCGGTCGCTTCACTGGGGGAATTGATGTCATAAAGAAAGTCTCGGATGCCATCTATAATCACCAGTCCGAGATTGGGGATTGTGCCGATAGCCTGTTCGACTATAGCCAGACGTATCGGAGGGGCGTACTTGCGCAAAGCCAGCATAATCAGATTGTCTGGATTCTTGTCCTCCGGGAGTCCGGCAAGGCGCAGGATTCTTTTCAATACTTTCTGGCAATGATGGCGTCCCTGTTCTGTATCAATGTACAGCACAGTTCGCTTATCCTCTGGAAATGATGAACGGTATTTCAGCACAGTACCGTTTTTCAATGCCGATGCTGCAATGGCAGTAACGTTAAAAGTTTTCTTGCTTTTGGCCTTGCCTATAGAGGCACTGAAGTTCCCCAGTGTACCGATTGCGGCATCATCTACCATCAATACAACCGGTGACTGTTCATAAGCTCCGTTTGCATTTACAGCAGATTCCTCCATATAAGCGGTCAATTCCTCGTCAGTAGGAATTCTAATGTCTGTCTTGTCCATAGGCCTTACACGTTTTTAGGGTTAGCCTTACGACGGGTGGCAGCAAGCATCTGTGCCTGTTCTTCTTCAAAAGTCAGTGGAACCTGTACCTTTCTTCCGGTCTCAAGCCATTTGTCCAGTTCATCACGATAGACAAAAAGATGTTTACCTTGTTTGATTACAGGAATGCCCCCATGCTTGACCTTATAATAAAATGAGGATTTGGATATACCAAGGTAGGTACATACTTCATCCACCGTCATAGGAACGTGATGGTTCTCTTTGACCTTGTTTTGGACTGCCAGACTGTTTTTCAATACAGTTTCCAGACTTTCAATTCTCTTACATAATTCACCTACAACTGTAGGTAAATCGTTAAAGGTTAAATTTTTAAAATGCATAATGTCTTTATTTGTTGTGTTTGAATATGCCACAAACTAAATCAATGACATTATGCAGAAAAATAGGAGACGAGAATCATTTTCCGGTCTGTATTAATTCATTTTTTCTCACACTGGGCTTTGTTTATAAGAGTATAATCAAATTTAAAATCATCATATTTTGGACTGTCAATAGGAATCTGACTGTGTATGGTATCTTTGAGATTCTTGACAAGGTATCCCAAAGTTGCATTTTTTAATTCATTAGGGAATATAGTTTTTATGAAATTGGCTCTTTCTGATAATGATATACCTAACCGTTCGCCTATATTCCAGACAAAATGTCTTAATGAAGGTGATGTAAGAGGAGTTTCCATTTTTGAACGGATGGGTTTATACAAATCTGATTGCCCACTTGCCAAATGGTCTATGTTTTCATGTAGTATAAGCAGATTCTCTTTGGTAAGAAATTTTGCGGTAGAATAGGTGGTATATTCATGAATAGCATTTATAATCATTATTTTTCTCTCTAATTCTTCCTTCTGAATTTCTTCCATACGGCTTTCGAATCCCTGGAGATATGAAAAAGCTTCGGGTTTAACTTCTGAGGTAGGTTGTTGCTCCAAAACTTTGATTTCTTTCGAATCATCATGCTGCTCTGATATTGTAATGGATGTAACGATTTCAGAGCTGACAGCTTTATTTTCTGTCGTATCAGTATTCTTTGTCTTTTCCGGTAACTCAATCATTGAAATAACTTCTGTGGTATTGCTAACTTTAATCATTTCTATATCTGAAACTTCTATAGTTGGTTCATTGCATTCTTCAATCATCATATCTGGTTTGGGAATAACCTTGTCAGGTATAGAATTTCTTTGATTATCAGAAAAAATCTGCGGACATTCATCCGTAAGGAATATATAGAATACACGTTGTAATCCTCCGCACGTTATGATTATTACAACAGTTCCTAATATTATAGGTGTTGTATATCTGGTCAGATCTATCTGGTGATTAATGTACAGATATGTTGCAATTACTGAAAAAAGGATACAACTTACTGCAAGTATGAAACTTGTCTTTCGTGCCGATAATTTAATATTGTTTGTCATGTTCTGTAATTATATGTATTAGTTTTTATGGCAAATATATTTTCTATTTCCAAATAGTTGTAATTAGTGACGGATAATCGTTGAGATTTTAAGAAAAATAAGCCTAAAGTACGAAAATCATACTCTAAATCATACTATAATCATACTTTAGGCCTATTATTTATATAGAATACAGACTGCTATCCTTTCCTTTTTAGGGTAATCTTGTTGCTCGCTTCACGCTTGTTGCTGTCCACTACTTTCATGTATCTTGGGGTCGTGGTTATGCTCTTGTGAGCCATCATACTTTGTATGGTACGGATGTCGGTCCCTGCAGCTCCTTGCAGGGTTGCGAATGTTCTACGATACGAATGGAATGTTATATTCTTGGTGATTCCGGCAGAACGAATCCATTCCTTCATGGGAACCTGGGTCCAGCACCTTTTCAGACCTTTGAATACCAAACCCTTCTTCTCAGGTGAGTATTCTATTAGCTTCAGAGCTTCATCACTAATGGGGATGATGTCTTCCGTCTTTGTCTTCTGCGTGATGGTGTGTACACATTTTCCTCCTGCTGCAAAATCAACGATTTCCTCCCAGCAGAGAGTAAGTATGTCACTGAGTCTCAAACTGGTCAGGCACGAAAAGAGGGAAGCAGTTTTTAGAACTGGTATCTTGCATGGCGTTTCGGCCAGACAGTACAATTCCTCAACACTCAGATAGTCCTTTACCACATCTTCCGGTTCAATCTTTTCCAGAAAATCATTTATGTTTGCCTTGATCAGCCGATTGCGATAGAGAATTTTCAGGAATCCTCTGAATGTGGACCAGTAGCCGGACGCAGAGTTTCGTGTAATATATCCATCCCGTTTTAGCTGTCTGGCATTGAGCAGATATTCACGAAACTTGTTGCACAGCTCCACATCAATTTCTTCGAAAGTACATTTGCCATGTACGAAGTTATAGAAGTGCTGATAAACGAATTCCCATTTCTGGTCGTGCTTGGGAAGTTGCTTACGGTAGTATTCCAGAAAGTCTGCCTTATATTTTCTTTTGTCAAAGAAATCATATCGTTCGTTTACGATAGCTTCAAAGCGCCGGCATCGGATGGCTTCTGCTTTCTCTGACATGGTTGCATTGAAGTCACGTTCCCGCTGATTCTTCGGATTTGCATAGATATAAATGTTCAAACCTTCGTGACGGATAGTCTTCATCGTTTCCTGGTCACGGTAGCCCGGATAATAGTCCAAATAGAAGGAAAGCATACCATTTTTTAACGGGCGGGTTCTCAAAGTTACAGTTTTACATTCTGACATAGTTACAAATGTTATTAGTTGACTTAATTTTTGCGGTGAAGATGCACAATGACTTTATGCAGACCGCATTCAGCATAAAATCATTTTCCAGTCTGTATATCTGTCTGTACAGATTCATTATCTGGCGCCCATAATGTGGTCAAATTCCACTTTCAGGAATCTCACAAAGCGTCCTTTCTTCTCCCGTTTTATTTCGTGGAATTGCAGAATGCCGTAAACTGAATCCCGTGTGAGACTATACTTCTTCATGGCTTCCTGCACGGTATAATATTCTGAAGAATCATCTTCGGTTGTTTTCTTGGACAGATCGAAGTGAAGTTTTGAGTAGAATATCTGGCCGTGCTCTTTCTTTGAAGGGATGTTGTTGCGGTAAACATGTGAACGGATGGCTACACGTGTCATCCCATAGTTTTTCTCGATTTCTTCCGGAGTATACCATTCTGTTAAGGCGTCATCCGTCTTATATTTGGCAAATGCCGCATCTATGTGCTTTTTACTGTAATAATTGAACTGGCGGATTCTGACTTTGGGAACATTGTTTTGCCGGGTATAGGTCCACACCCATTTGGCGTTGACTTTGTACTTTTCCGCAATCTGTTCAGCTGTATAATACTCGGTAACGTCAAATTCATCTTTTGGTCTGAGAGCCTCATAAGGTTTTGTTTTCAGCATAAGTTCGATGTCGGTTTTTCTGATGAGCGACATTCTTGAACTCAGCCTTGATGCACGAAGTTTGTCCTCCTTTACCAGTTTATAGACATACTGGCGAGAAACGCCCATTAGTCTGGCTGCTTGAGAAAAGGTAAAGTATTCCTGGCTCTCCAGTTTGTTCTTTACCTCCATCATTTCCTGAAATTCGCGCATTTCCATTCTACGTTCCTTCATCCGGTGTTTATAACCTCTTTTGGAACATTGCGGACTACAATAATTAGTAGTGGTCTTTTTTGCCATGAAAGGCTTGCCGCACCACTGGCAGATTCTTTTTACTTCCATTTTTGTTATTCTCCATATTTTAGTGAAACATGAGCTTTTTACAGCTCGGATAATTTCCCTTTTTGTCTACTCACGTAAACCATTGTCAACACACGTCAACAAATGCGTCAGTGTGACATCGGGCAAAAGCCCTTAATTGTTCCGCGGTAGAAATACGGTAGAAAAATATGGTGAACAACAGTATCCAACTGTTTATAGCTGGATTTTTGGTAAATAAAAAAGCCGCTGAAAATCAGCGACTTCATTATAGTTGGTTCTAATTTGTTGCAGTTGATTACAATATCCTACTTGCCCACACAAAAGTGCTTAAAAATATTCCCCAGCACCTCATCCGTCTCAATCGTTCCGCCCACGATTTCTCCCAAGTGATAAAGACATTCGCGAAGGTCTTGTGAAACCAGGTCACCGGAAAGTTGCATGGCCAGTCCGTCTTGTACGCGGTGGATAGCTTCCAGCGCACGGCTTAGTGCTTCGTAATGGCGGATGTTGCTCACCACTACATCGTTCTGCGACAGGTCGGGCAGGGCAGCGAAGTCCACCAACTGCTTCTGAAGCTGAGAAAGTCCCTCTTTCTGCTTGGCCGAAAGGGAAAGCACACAAGCATCCTCCGGCAAATCGGGGAGAGCCACTTTCAGGCGATCAAACTGTGCATCCTTCGAAGCCGCAGTATCCATATCTGCCGATGAAAGCAAATCCGCTTTGTTGAGCACAATCACCAGGTGCTTACCTTCGCAGCGAGGAAGAATCTTGTCGGCCAACTGACGATATTGCTCTTCGGCACAAGTGGCATCAATAACCCAAAGCACGTTGTCGGCCTGATCTAGCTTCTGGAAACTCCGTTCGATGCCTAAGCTTTCGATGGTGTCGGTTGTTTCGCGGATACCGGCGGTATCGATGAAGCGGAAGGTGATACCTCCAAGATTCATGGTGTCTTCAATGACGTCGCGGGTGGTGCCATGAATGTCGCTCACGATGGCACGTTCTTCGTTCAGGAGGGCATTCAGCAGGGTGGACTTACCGGCATTTGTTTCGCCAACGATAGCCACGGGCACTCCGTTCTTCAGAGCATTGCCTACGCTGAACGTATCTACCAGGTGATGGATAACCTGCTCAATCTGACGGGCGATGTCTTCCAGTTCCGAACGGTCGGCAAACTCCAGTTCCTCGTGGTCGCTGAAGTCGAGTTCCAGCTCCATGAGGGAGGTGAGATGGAGCAGTTTGTCGCGCAGGACGGCCAGTTCACGGCTGAATCCACCGCGCATCTGGTTCATGGCCATGCGGTGGGTAGCGGCAGAGGTGGATGCAATGAGGTCGGCCACGGCTTCGGCCTGGCTCAGGTCCATCTTGCCGTTCAAGAAGGCACGCTGAGTATATTCACCCGGTCCGGCGGCACGGCATCCTTGGCGGATAAGGAGCTGCATCACTTGCTGGAGGATGTAGCCCGATCCGTGGCAGGAGATTTCCGTGGAATCCTGACCAGTGTAAGAGTGGGGGGCACGGAAAAGGCTGACCAGCACTTCGTCGATGATTTCTCCTTCGGGCGTGAGGATATGGCCGAAGGTGAGAGTATAAGGTGCGCGTTCGGCTAATGGTTTGCCGGAAACGGGCTTAAAGACGCGGTCGGTGAGGGTGATGGCTTCCGGCCCCGACACGCGGATGGTACCGATGGCTCCACCCTGAGCGGTGGCAATGGCACAGATGGTATCTTCAGTTTGTAATATGTTCACGTGTGTATGTCTTTTTAAAATCCTTGCAAAGATACGGTTTTCGGGTTACATCCGGAAGTGGAGTCGGCAGATTTATGCGGGCTGGTAGAGGGTTTTCACCAGCAGGTCGACTACTTTTTCGAGGTATTCACGGTCGGTTTCATCGAATGTAGCCAGCTGGTCGCTGTCGATGTCGAGCACGCCCCGCACTTCTCCTGCCGCTATCATCGGCACGACGATTTCGGAACGGGAGAGGGAACTGCAGGCAATGTGCCCGGGGAATTTATCTACGTCGGGCACGAGTTGGGTACGGGCTTCAGCCCAGGCGGTGCCGCATACGCCGCGTCCTTTCTTGATGCGGTAGCAGGCCACGCTGCCCTGAAACGGACCAAGGTGGAGTTCGCCTTCGTGTACGAGGTAGAAGCCTACCCAAAAGAATCCGAAGGCTTCTTTCAGGGCGGCACTGGTGTTGGCCAGTACGCTGATTTCGTTTTTCTCGCCTTCAATCAGAGGGGCGAACTGTTCGAGGAATTGAGCGTATCGCTGACGTTTGTCGGTAAGGGTGGATTTAAAACTTGCTTCCATATGAGTGGGTTTTCAGACATAAAAGCAGGTTCTCTCCCGAAGAAGAGAACCTGCTGATTCATAATAAGTTTGTTAGATTCTTTCGAGCACGACTTTAATCAGGTCGTCAATTTTGTTCTTGTATCCGGTGTTGGCTTCCTTGGCTACGCGGTTCGCAATGACCATGCACACGGTGGTAGCTTTATGGCCTTGCAGACGTGCCAGTCCGGCCAGTGCGGAACTTTCCATCTCGAAGTTGGTGATGCGGTGTCCCTGATATTCGAAGTTCTCGATTTTCTCGTTCTGGTGCGGGTCGGCCAGTGGAATACGGAGCTGGCGTCCTTGCGGACCGAAGAAACCGCCACAGGCTACTGTCACACCACGTACCATGTCTGTACCGGCGATACGGTCTACCAGTTCTTCGTTGGCATGAATCACGTAGGGAGCCGGTGCACAGAGATTGCCTGTCCAACCTAAATGGTTAAGCAGAGCACGTTCCATGGGCAGGTCGCACACCGCGTTACGTCCTTCGTAGAAGTTCAGGAGGCCGTCGAATCCTACGGAGATAGCGGAACAGATGTAGGTGCCTACAGGCGTATAAGGTTGCAAACCGCCGCAGGTACCGATACGCACAATTTCCAACTGACGGAAGGTATCGTTTTCTTCACGGGTCTGGAAATTGATGTTGGCCAGTGCGTCGAGTTCATTCATTACGATGTCTACATTGTCGCATCCGATACCGGTAGAGGTTACCGTGATGCGTTTGCCCTGATAAGTACCGGTCACGGTACGGAACTCACGGCTTTCTACTTCGCATTCTTTGGTGTCGAAATGAGAGGCTACGAGAGCTACACGTCCGGGGTCGCCTACCAGGATGACTTTATCTGCCAGGTGTTCCGGTTTCACGTGGAGGTGGAACACCGAACCATCTTCATTGATGATCAGTTCTGAAGGAGGAAAATACTTTTTCATACGCATTTGTTTTTAGTTAGCAAGTTAAGTGTTTTGTTTCTGTCTTTTTATTTGCCGATGGGTTCATGTCCGGCCGGGTGTGAATCAGGGCGGGCAATGCTGCTTCGCATGTCGGTGTCGGCCTGAATGTTCTTCATCCGATAGTAGTCCATGATACCGAGGTTGCCGCTGCGGAAGGCCTCTGCCATGGCTTTAGGCACTTCTGCTTCGGCTTGAATTACGTTAGCACGTGCTTCTTCGGCTTTGGCTTTCATTTCCTGCTCCAGGGCAACAGCCATAGCACGACGTTCCTCAGCCTTTGCCTGAGCGATGTTCTTGTCGGCGTTGGCTTGGTCTATCTGCAAGGAAGCTCCGATGTTACGACCTATATCAATGTCGGCAATATCAATGGAAAGGATTTCGAAGGCAGTACCGGCATCCAGTCCCTTACGCAACACAAGTTTGGAGATGGAGTCGGGATTCTCGAGTACTGATTTGTGGTTTTCGGAAGAACCGATGGAGGAGACGATGCCTTCGCCTACACGAGCCAGTACGGTGTCTTCACCGGCACCACCCACTAATTGGCGGATATTGGCGCGTACGGTTACACGGGCTTTGGCTATCAGCTGGATACCGTCTTTGGCTACAGCGGTTACAGGAGGTGTGTCAATGACTTTCGGGTTGACCGACATCTGTACGGCTTCGAACACGTCACGTCCGGCCAGGTCGATTCCGGTGGCCATCTGGAAAGACAGGTCGATATTGGCTTTTGATGCCGATACCAGTGCATGTACCACCTTTTCCACGTGTCCGCCGGCCATGTAGTGAGCTTCCAACTCGTCGCGCGTAATGGTGCTCAGTCCGGCCTTGTGGGCTTCAATCATGGCAGGCACGATGACGTAAGGCGGTACGTTACGGATACGCATCAGGAACAGCTGGATAAGCGAAATCTTTACTCCTGACACCTTGGCCGAAAGCCAAAGAAAGAAAGGTACATAGTGAAAGAATATGACCAGGAAGATAATGGCACCTCCGGCCAGTATAAACGGAAGATAAGCGGGATTAATCATATAACTTAGATTTAAAAGTGAATACAAAAAGGGAGAGAGGGATTATGCCTGCTTCACGTAAACAGTGGTTTCGTTGATGCGGACAATTTCTACCGGTGTTTTTTCGTCGATGAATCCGTCGGCCGATTGCACCTCGATGATGTGTCCGTTGAAGTCGGCATTACCTATCAGGGTCAGGCGGGTGACGCTCATGCCTTTGTCACCGGGTTTCAGGTCCATTCCTTCAAAAGGTGAGGGACGGTAGTCGAGCGTTTTCTTCAGCGACAGGCGGTCTACGGTCTTAGAGCGCATGAACCACCATGTGACGCCGATGATACCCAGCAGGGAAACTCCTAAGGTAATGAATCCTGCCTCCGAACCGAGTGATGTAAAGGCGGAATAGATGGCATACAGGATGCATACCGCCGACCCGATTCCCGCTATGCTGATGCCGGGAATCAGGAAGACCTCTATGGCAAAAAGTATCAATCCGCCTACGATGAGTGCAATGATAATCAGTGTTTCCATGGTTATGTGAATATTAAGGATTTTTGAGTTTGCGGATTTCCGTGTTCCGGATGTCGAGGGTCAGACGAGCTATCTCCTCGCGCAATTCCTTTACCCGTTTTTCCTGATCTAGTATGCCGGGAGTCAGCTGACTTTTTGTACTCTGATTACCAGAAGCGTACTTGGCCCGTACTCTGTCAAGTGCATCAATCATCGTATCCAAATCCTTTTCCTTCTGCTGGAGCAACTGATATTTCTTTCGTGCATCAGCCGATCGGAAATCACTAAGTGTGTGATAAATAGCGTTATCGTCCACCACGAAACGGAAGTCACCTTTCTTCTGGGTTTCATTGCCTCCGTACATCACTTGTGCCAGTTGCTGTTTGGCGATGCGTACCTTGTCGGCATCGTTCCAGGTGTGACGGATACCGTTCAGCATAGCTACGTTGGTCAGCAGCGCAGGGTCGGTGGTGTCATAGTCGTACACCCGCTTGGAATTGTTGGGGGCAAACACGTACACACAGACTTTTCCTTCCGGCTGATAGCGGTCGGAAGCAAACCAGCCCAAGTCGTTGAAATCGTCGATGGCATACATGTAATCATTGAAAGGAGAGTTAAACGGTAATCCCATGTTGTCGGGCTTCAGGTAGCTTCCATCCTCTGCGTCATAGCGGGTAATGAAAATATCGTATCCGCCTAAACTGGCTTCGCCCTTGGCTGCAAAATACAAGGTAATGCCATCGGAATTCATGAACGGATAGTTCAGGTCGGTACCCACCTCTTCCAGTCCTTTGACTTTCTCCGGCACACTCCAGTCTCCGCCTAATGTAGCGCTGGAGTATAGCACCTTCTGGTTGGTTTCCGGCAAACGGTGGGAAAGTATCTTCTTGTCCTTCATCCCGTTCGTAAATTCCGTGCAGTCGCTTTCTCCTGTCAAACCGATTTTTCCAGATTCTTCGTGGATTTTATAAGCTTCAAGAAAATTCGCTTTATCGACTACAAAACTATCAATTACGGCCACATTCTCTACGCCTCTTATCATACGAGCTCCCATGCGGTAGCGATTCATCAAGCCTTCCACTTCAGAAGCGTCACGATTTTTTCTTTCCAGCCAATAGATATGTTCATCCAGATTCTCAATGGCTTCGTCGAAACGGTAGAGGTCGGCATACGCCTTGCTCAGATAAAGATAACCGTTGATTACCTTGCGTTCGGCACTCTTTTCCAGATAAGGAAGTGATTCCTGCAGTTCGCCTGTCTCGTAACAGCAGGCGCCGTACCAGAAATTGTAATTGGCATTCGAAGGAGACTGTTTCACCAGGCGCTTGAACACGGGTTTGGCCTTATCGAATTCTTTATTGTTGAACCATTTCTGTGCCTGGCTTAAGCTTTGGGCAGAAGTTCCTCCTGCGCAACAAAGAGCCAGCAGAGGAAGCAAATATCTTTTTTTCATCGTTTCTGTGTCTAAAAGTTTCTCAAATGTAGGAATATTCTTGGAATTATGCCATTTTCTGTTCTGCTATTTTTCATTCAGGCAGAACTTTTGTGTGTTTATTTTTGCGAATGTAGTAAATAATGCGCTATTGTCAAAGCGTACGCTCCGACTGACTTGATAAAAATCTGTAACGAGAACCTGTGGTTCGGGCGTTTTTTCGTAAATTCGTCGCCGTTTTAACAACATACGATATGGGAAAAATGACGGAAGAAGACCGCCTGATGCGCCGCATCAACCAGCGGTTTATGAAAGGAGTGATGAATTACAAGCTGATAGAGGAGGGCGACCGCATTCTGGTGGGGCTTTCGGGAGGAAAGGATTCGCTGGCCTTGCTGGAGTTGCTGGCCCGACGTTCGCGCATCTACAAGCCGAAGTTTTCGGTGGTGGCGGCGCACGTGGTGATGAAGAACATTGCTTATGAATCCGACCAGACTTACTTGCGCGAATATGCCGAAAGTTTGGGAGTGCCCTACGTGTGTTATGAAACGGAGTTCGATCCGTCGACCGATACGCGAAAGTCGCCGTGCTTCCTCTGCTCATGGAATCGCCGCAAGGCCCTTTTCACCGTGGCCAAAGAGCAGGGATGCAACAAAATCGCCTTGGGACATCACATGGACGACATACTGGAAACCCTGCTGATGAATATGACCTTTCAGGGAGCATTCAGCACCATGCCGCCGCGCCTGGTGATGCGCAAGTTCGACATGACCATTATCCGCCCCATGTGTCTGGTACACGAAGCCGACCTGAAAGAGATGGCCGCTCTCCGTGATTTCCGCAAGCAGGTGAAGAACTGCCCGTACGAGAAAGATTCTCACCGTTCGGATATGAAAGAGGTGTTGGCACGTCTGGAAGCCATGAATCCGGAGGCTCGCTATAGTTTATGGGGAAGTATGAACAACATCCAGCACGATATGCTTCCGGTAGAAATAGAAGAAGACGGCTCACTCAAATAAATGTCAGTCGGCAGAATGAAGAATCACCTGTTTGCCGGACATGGTGACTTTTCCTTCGGCAATCAGTTCAGACAAAGCACGAGCCAGTGACGGACGTGCCACTCCTAAGATAAAGGCTACTTCCTGCTGGTTGTGGATGCCACCGTGCATTTTCAGGTAGTTCAGCAGGCGTGATTTCAAGCTTTGCAAGGCAAACTCGTTCAATTTTCGACTCAGGAACAAACTCCGGTCGGATATCGTGGCAATGAAATTCCGCATTACAGCCGGCTGGGCATGCATGAACTCCTCAAAACGTATCCGGTCCATTACAAGTACCTCACAAAGTTCTGTGGCTTCCACATTTACCGGGAAGCGATTCTCCGAGGCATAGATAAAAGCCGGTGCCAGAATGTCGGGTGCCTTAATCCAGTCGATGGTAAGTTGCTTGCCCTCGGCATTCTCCATTTGTGTCCTCACATGTCCCTTTATCAGAATAAACAAGGAGCGGCACACGTCACCCTGACGGGCAATGAATTCTCCTTCCTTATATGTGCGCAGACTGTTCGGGGCTTCACGGAGCAACTGATAAAGTGCCTCCGGGTCACAGCCTTCAAACAGGCTCATTCGGCTCAAAATTTCGGTATGCATCTTTCTTTTAACTTTTCTTTGGGTTGCGTGTCACATAGGTGACAGAAATCCCGTGCAGGATTCCTCATCTTTGCGCAAACTTAATGAAAAATCAATAATAACCCAAGAAAGAATATGGAAGGAAATATGTTTTGTTACCAGTGTCAGGAAGCGGCTAAAGGCACTGGATGTGTGTTGCGAGGAGTGTGTGGAAAGAAAGATACCACCGCACGCTACATGGATTTGTTGCTCTTTGTGGTGCGCGGCGTATCGGTGGCTGCCGATGCCTTGCGCACGAAGGAATACGAAGTGGAAGCCGGTACGAATGAGTTTGTCACCGACGCACTTTTCTCTACAATTACCAATGCCAATTTTGACGATGAAAGTATCCTGGCTCGTGTGAGAAAGGGACTGGAACTGCGCGATCGTTTGAAGGCATGTGCCGTGGAAGCAGGTATCGTCCTACCGGAAGCGGATGAACTGACATGGAACGGTAAAGAGGAAGAATACCTGTCCAAGTCAGCTTCCGTAGGAGTGTTGAGAGAACGGAACGAGGACCTTCGCTCGTTGAAAGAACTGCTGATGTACGGACTGAAGGGAATGGCAGCTTACCATGAACATGCCATGCGTCTGGGATTTGCCGACGAGGCCATTCATGCCTTTATGCAATCGGCTTTGGCGCGTATCACCACACAAACAATGGGAGCGGATGAACTGGTGGCTCTGGTACTCGAGGCCGGACAGCACGGAGTGCAGGTAATGGCTTTGCTGGACCGTGCCAACACCACTCGCTACGGACAGCCGGAACTGACGAAGGTAAACATCGGAGTAGGGAAGAATCCAGGTATCCTGATCAGCGGACACGACTTGCACGACCTGGAAGAGCTTTTGCGCCAGACGGAAGGTACGGGAGTAGATATATACACGCATAGCGAAATGCTCCCGGGGCACTATTATCCGGCCTTCAAGAAATACAAGCATTTTGTAGGAAACTATGGAAATGCCTGGTGGAAGCAGCGTGAAGAGTTTACGGCATTCAACGGCCCGATTGTGTTCACCACCAACTGTATCGTACCGCCACTGGAAAATGCGACTTATAAGGAGCGGATGTTTACGGCTAATTCAACGGGGTATCCCGGATGCAAGCATATTGCCACGGATGCCGACGGCCACAAGGATTTTTCAGAGGTCATCGCACTGGCCAAACAATGCCAGCCGCCTGTAGAGCTGGAGCAGGGAGAGATTATCGGCGGATTTGCCCATAATCAGGTGATGCAACTGGCTGACAAGGTGGTAGAAGCCGTGAAGAGCGGTGCCATCCGCAAGTTTGTGGTCATGGCCGGATGCGACGGACGCATGAAGAGCCGCGACTACTATGCCGACTTTGCTCAGGCACTTCCGAAAGATACGGTTATCCTTACGGCTGGTTGCGCGAAGTACCGTTACAACAAGCTTCCGTTAGGCGATATTCAAGGAATTCCCCGTGTGCTTGATGCCGGACAATGTAATGACAGTTACTCATTGGCCGTAATTGCCTTAAAGCTGAAGGAAGTCTTCCAGTTGAACGACATCAACGAACTCCCCATTGTGTACAACATTGCCTGGTACGAACAGAAGGCGGTCATCGTCCTGCTGGCCCTGTTGAGCCTGGGCGTGAAACATATTCACCTAGGACCTACCTTACCAGCCTTCCTCTCACCAAACGTAGCCAAAGTACTGGTAGAACAGTTCGGTATCGGAGGCATTACTACCCCCGAAGCGGACATGAAACTGTTCGGTGTCTGTTGACGGCTTAATACGATTTCTCGTTAGCCAAGTTCCAGGCGTTAAGGAAAGAAGCCTTGGTGATTTCCACCACCTTCTCCCAGTTCAGCTTGTCGGCATGGTCAGAAGGCTGGTGGTAATCCGGATGTCCGTCAGTGTGATACCAGATGATGGGAATGTCGTGTACGGCAAACGAAGCATTGTCGCTTCCCCCCACCGGACGGTCCCACGGGCGGTAATCCGGTTGCAGTTTCAACCCGTAACGGGCAATGTCATCCTTGAGCCACTGGCCCAGTGCCGGATGTGCTTCCGTATAGAAATACACCACGTGCTCAGGTTGTTCCGGCCGATTGTTCCGGCCAATCATATCGAAATTCAAATAACCTTTGATATCCTTTATAAAATCGCAGTGCTGCATGAAATACTTAGAGCCTAAGAGTCCTTTCTCTTCTCCATCCCAGAATGCGATGATGACGTTGCGCAAGGGCTTTTTGCCACTGGCCTGAAAAGCACGGGCAATCTGCATCACGGCCGATACACCCGATGCATTGTCATCGGCTCCGTTGTAGATTTTGTCGCTTGCCAGTGTTTCATCAATGCCCAGATGGTCGAAATGTGCGCCTACCACTACGTACTCATTGGTCCGTTCTCCTGGAATCATGCCTAATACATTGGCCATGCGGAGCGAGCGGTGCGTACCCTGCTTCAGCTGGGCAATGGAATCAGGATGTACCTGCCAACGGCCTTTCTGCTGCCGTTCCTTGGCACAGGCTTCGAAAGGCTGGTAATACGAATCATCATACAGAGGAGCAATGCCGGCTTCCTGAAGACAGGAAACCAGGTAGCGGGCTGCCACGCGCGAACCAATCATGCCGGCTTCACGTCCTTGCAGCGCGTCATCGGCCAGAAAGCCTACAATGGCCTCGGCAGAAGGGCGGTTGATACTCTTCAGACCTTTTTCTACGGCGGTCTGTGCCTGAAGGAAAGATGTACCGCATGAGCCTATCGCCCACACCAGTAGGAGAGAAGTGATTGTCTTTTTCATAATGAGAGCAAAAATAGGCAGAACTTATGAATTTCACAAACTTATCCTAAAAATTGAGATTGATTCCAGTCATCACAGTGGCACGCGGCATGGGATACCCGGCATTGATTTCATATTTCTGTGCCAACAGGTTTTCACCACATGCCCAGATGTCCAGCCAGCGGTTCACACGGAAGGTAGCACGCAGGTTCCAAAGCACGAAATCTTCGGTCACCACGGGGTCTGTCTGCGTATAAAGTCCGGCAATGTATTGCAGCCCCGTAGATACGTTCCACCGCCCTCGCGAGAAACTGGTTCCGGCATAAAGTTTATGTTCCGGAGCAGCGATGACCGGATTCTTCATGTGAAGGTAACTGTAATTTCCGTCTACCGACCAGTGGCGGTCGATACGGTAGGCAGCCTGTACTTCTACACCCGCATTTTCTATCTCTCCGGAGTTCTGGTTCAGCATACCACTTCCGTTAGGATTCGGCAACGTCTGGATAAGGTTCTTTCCGTCAATAAAGAACAGATTGACGCCATACTGCAGCCTGCCATTCATCAGTCGCTGTGAGAAGGCCAGTTCATAGTTCCACATAGATTCTGGTTGCAGGTCAGGGTTTTGTGGCGGGAACATGTACATTTCCCGAAGGATAGGGTAGCGGAAACCTTTTGAAGCCGATGCCTTCAGTTCCATAGTCTGTGGCAGATGGAAAGCCAGACCGACCTGCGGTACCCATTCCGTTCCCACACGCGAATGATGGTCTACCCGAAGTCCGGCATTGAACGTCAGCCACGAACGGATGTCCTGACGCAAGTCCACGTATCCGGCCAGCTCATCTTCCTGTTTATCCACCAGGTCGGCAGACGTACCCGCATTTTCTCCACTCACATATTCATTCCACGCATGCCCTCCGTAGCGGAACCAGTCAAAACCAAAGGTAATGCGGTTTCCCTTGAAGAATCGGGAACTTTGATAGAGCGAAACACCCATCATGTGGTCGCCGTCGAGTAACGGGGCAGTTATCGGACCGGGATAGGAGGCATTGAAATGTGTCACGTTTACATCTCCATGCAGGTTCCAGTGTTCAGCCACTTCATATCCCAACTTGGCATATCCGCCGTATTGTTCAAATCCCATATCGGTCCGATGCCCGTCGGTCCGATTGTAGGAGCCCGATACCACACTCGAGAACCGTTCCTTGCGGACACGGTTGGTGAGTTCCGTTTCCAGCGTGTTATACGAACCATAACCCGCATGAAGATGTGTATCGACCCCGTCTTCCTGCATCTTCCGTGTCACAATATTGATCACGCCTCCCATAGCATTCGAACCGTAAAGTACCGAGGCAGGCCCTCTCAACACCTCTACGCGCTCAGCTAGAAACGACTGGTAGGCATCGGCTATCGGATGACCGAAAATCCCTGCATATTGCGGATGACCGTCAATCATGACCATCAACCGGGCCGTACCTCCACTCAGTCCGCGCAGAGAAATGCCGCCCGCCGCTCCGGTTGACACACCGTAACCCATAATACCTCGCGAAGTAACAAAGAGTCCGGGCACCTGTTCAGTAAGCACGGGCAGCAAAGACGGTTGCAAGGCACTTTCTATCTGGGCGCGCCCTACGACCGACACGGTCTGTGAAAGATGCCGCACATCCGTTTCATGGCGTGCTCCGGTCACTACCACCTCGTCTATCTGGTGAATCTTGCTTGTCAATGAAAGTGTATCTCGTTGTGGCTTCTGGGCCATTCCTGTATGGCAAGCCAGGCCGAGCAGTAAAACAGGTATCGTTCGTTTTTTTCATTCAAGTCGTCAATTAAATGTATGCACGTAAAAGGATGCAAAAGTAAAAATCCTATTAAAAACAAATTGCTCAGAGCCAATATAATTGCCCCTGAGCAAAACCTTATTCTAATTCTTTTTATCAAGTTTTTTATTCTGCTAACGAGAGGGTTACGGTAACTTCTCCTTTGCCACCCAGCAAATCCAGCATCTCATTGCGGCTGGACACGCCATCCACCTTTCCCAAGCGGGTAAAGTTCCATGAATTCGTATCGTAATAAATAACAAACGAGTTGCCCTGATACAGAATCAGGTCGCCGGGAGATGTGGTTGTCTGCCGGTCATTTCCCGACTGTTCGGGTGTGTTCGTTTCAGGTGCAGACGGGGTATCGTCCGAAGGATTGCAGGCAAACAGAGTCATGCCAGCAAAAAGCAGAAGCGGGAATAACAAGATTCTCTTCATAAATAAAAATGTAGGTGACAGAAAAGGGAAGAGTGAAAGGTCATCGGCCCCGACAAAAGCGAGAAGCCGATGACGCTGGATAGATTATTGCAGTTTACTATATTCTTCGTCTGAGACAGGTTCCAGCCATTCGTTCGAAGTGTTTTCTCCTTCCACTTCGAATGCCAGGTGTGCAAACCAGCTGTCGGCTGCTGCCCCGTGCCAGTGTTTCACGCCGGCAGGAATATGAATCACCGTGCCCGGCAGAATCTGTACGGCAGGTTTTCCTTCTTCCTGATATCAGCCACGGCCAGCCACTCCGATAAGCATCTGCCCGCCGCCTTTAGTCGCCCGGTGAATATGCCAGTTGTTGCGGCATCCCGGTTCAAAGGTCACATTGAATACCGGCACCTGTTCCTTCGAAACCGGAGCCAGGTAACTCTGACCGATAAAGTATTGTGCAAATGTGGTATTCGGTTCTCCGGTTGGGAAAATCATTTCGCGCTGGAAAGCTGCCTTTGCCTCTTCTCCGGCTACATCTTCCGCCCACACTTCCTTGGCCTGACGGAAAGCGGCCCATGCTTTCGGCCATCCGGCATAAAAGGCAATGTGCGTAATGATTTCCGAGATTTCCGTACGGGTGATGCCGTTCTGCTTGGCAGTCTGCAAGTGATAAGTCAGTGAACTGTCGGTAATCCCCTGACTGATAAGTGAAGTGATGGTAACCAGACTCCGGTCGCGCAGACCGAGTTTGTCGGTACGGCTCCACACCTCACCGAAAAGTACATCATCATTAAGTTCCGCGAATTTAGGAGCAAAATCTCCCAGCTGATCGCGTCCAGCTGTCTGTTTAATCGTTTCCTGTGCCATAATAGTTGTACTGTTTATTACCCATGCGGCAAGCGCAAGGACCATTTGTATTTTCATAATGGTATGAGTTATTGGTTTGTCTTCTTTTTCAATGGCAAAGTTAACCGATTAATATGGGGAGAATGTATACCATTTACAGATGTTTATACCCGAATTGTGGAAAGTGAAAAACAAAAGGGAACTAAGAAAGAGGCTCACAAAAACTTTTATTAACTACCTTTGCTCTCATTAACTTCATATCTGTAAAATTACGGTATATATTTTTTACAATATCCAAATAATTATCTACTCCATTTTTATTTACATAATAAAAAGGCTTTATAGACACACAGTTTTGATGTTCAAAAAGAGTATTAAGTAATGTCCTGTCTGAATTACCACATGAATGTCCCATAACAAAAACCTGATATGGTTCTGATTCTATAAATGATAAGATATTTCTGTAATTATCGGATTCTAAATATCTTATAGATTTGATATTATTTAAAAGATCATTTTTATTTTGCTCAAGAAGTTGATGATAATGACCATCCAGCTCATCTCCATAACCGAATATAATACTTTCAGGATTAGATAGTTTCCCATGTATATAGTTTAAACTGAATCCTTCGTTCTTAATTCGGTAGTAACATGCTGTATCTGTATAGTTGAAACTAAGTAGCATAATGTTATTGGGCAATAAGAATTCTTCAGGATAATGTCTTAAATCGATTAATAAATGATCTTCTGGAAGTTTCTCTGAATACTTATGTATAAACTCATAAATAGCAGAAACTTTCTGCCTGTCTTTTATTCCATATTGATAAAGTCGAAAACCCCATTCTTTTTCACTAGCTTGTAGCCAATACTTAAAATGTTTCTCTAAAGACATTTTATCTTGTACAGATATATCCTTAGGATTAATAGGGCTATATATTTTATCTTTTATTCCACTATTTATTATTGTTTTGTCAATTTTGATAGAGCTCAGGTATTCGACCAATTGTGTTTGAATAAAACTTAATTGTTCATTCAAATCTTTATATTCGAATGGGAGTGGAGAAAAAGTACACTGATTAAGCAAATAATAATACTCATTTTCAATATCCACCCACCCTTTAGTGGCTATTGATTGACAAATATTTTGAAGAAAAGGGGTTAATTGTACCTCAAAATTTTCCTTATCATTCATTATATCTTTGATATATTCATGATAAGGCCTGGGATGTAAAATGCTATAATTATTATAAGCAAATTCTCCCCATGTAGAACGCTTTATTTTTAAAGAACACAAACAATCCGTATATACATTGCTAAGGTTGAAATAAAAACGACGAGCAATGTTCCCCCAATACCAGTTTATGAAATCTTCATACTTAGTAGGAAGATTGTGTGCTAAATCAAATCCATTTCCAATAAGTATTATTCTATTCATCGTGTTTGTTCTATGCTTCTACTCTAATTTACCTATAATCAGTTAACTTTTATGATATATTCAAATTGATTTTTATTTGTTCCGCGGTAATCATATCGGCAGAAAAATCTGTTGCCAACATAAATAACCTCTCAGCAATAGGGTGTAATCTAATACCATCCCATTCAACAGGCGAATTTGCCGTAAATTTTATAAACTCTTTTATTTCAGTAGTTTCCACAATATTGTGGAAACTAAACTGAATACCATAACAGCGTATGTATACACAATGCTGTTGTATGGTGGATAATATAATTCAGAGAGCAGAGACCCATAAATATATCTTTTTTACATTGAGGTTCTTGAAGAATATACTGCCGAGCCTTTTCAATTAAATCTTTCATAATCCAATAAATGAATTAAATTAAATCCAATCCCAACTCTTTCAAGAAAGCATTATGCCTGTTCCGCGCATCTTCTATTTTACTGTCTATATCAACAAGCTGCTTATGTACTTCTGCCAAGTCAATGGGAGCCTCTTCTTTGGCTGTACTTACATAGCGGGAGATATTCAGGTTGTAATCATTGTCTTTGATTTCGCACATGGATACACAACGTGAGTATCGTTCAATATCTTTTCTGTATTGGTACGTTTCTACAATTCTTTTTACATCTGAATCACGCAATGCGTTCTGCCTTTTTCCCTTCTTAAAATATTCACTTGCATTAATGAAGAGAACATCATCATTCTTCTTGCATTTCTTCAGCACCAAGATACAAACAGGAATTCCAGTTGAGTAAAACAGATTGGACGGTAAGCCGATAACTGCGTCAATATTGCCATCATTCAAGAGCTTTTTTCGAATCAGTTCTTCTTTACCACCTCTGAACAAGACGCCATGAGGCAGGATGATAGCCATTGTTCCGTTTTCATGCAAGAAATGGAAACCATGGAGCAGGAATGCAAAATCGGCCGCTGATTTGGGTGCAAGGCCATAGTTCTTGAAACGGAAATCTTTCCCCATTTCTTCTGTCGGCTCCCAGCGATAACTGAAAGGAGGATTGGCAACGATTGCATCGAACTGCATCTTTTTAGCAGGATTCATTTCGTTCAGGATATCCCAATCATTCAGCAATGAGTCACCATGATGTATTTCAAATTCAGTATCCTTTACTCCATGTAGCAGCATATTCATGCGGGCCAGGTTATAGGTAGTAATGTTCTTTTCCTGTCCATAAATTTTCCCTATCCCATGCTTTCCCATTTCGTGGCGCACATTCAACAGCAAAGAGCCGGAACCACATGCAAAATCAAGCACACGATCAATCTTTGTTTTTTTCCCGGTAGTTGGGTCTTGGCTATCCAATGATACAATCTTGGAAAGAATAGAAGATATCATTTGAGGCGTATAAAACTCTCCAGCCTTTTGTCCTGAGTTGGCTGCAAACTCACCAATCAGATACTCATAAGCATCACCCAATGAATCCGTTGAGGTAGAAAATTCCGAAATACCCTTGGCTATTTCTGTAACGACCTTACAAAGCATGGTGTTTCTTTCCTCGTATGTCTTGCCCAGTTTGTCGGAATGCAGATTGATTTCTGAGAACAATCCACGGAACGAACTGTCAAATGATTGTTCCTCAATATACTTAAATCCTTTTTCCAGCGTATCGAGTAATTCCTTATCCTGTGTACGAGCTAACTCTACAATATTTCCCCACAAGTATTTGGGTAGTATCACATAATGGACCTTACGGCGCATTTGCTGCTCGAAATCAGCTATATCATCAGGGTTCTCTTCATACCAAATTTGTAAAGGAGTATTGACTTTTAATTTATCCATAACGTCTTCAGGAGTTTCTGGATAATCAGAGCCTAACTCTTTTTTTACAGCTTCTTCATATTGTTCTGAAAGATAGCGCAAAAAAATAAACGAAAGCATATAGTCACGAAAATCATCGGCCATCATGGAACCACGAAGTTTATCGGCTATCGTCCAAAGGACTTTTCCTAATTTATGTTGTTCTATTGCTGTCATATACAAATATTTAGTTATGCAAGACAAAATTATATTTTCTCATTAGTGCATTATACACATCTATGAGAATCTGTTTGTTATCTGGAACCATCACACCAGCTTGTGGATAGTAAACTTTCTGATGCGTTAAAGCGTTGATTATATCAGCCATTCTTCCTGATTCTTCCGTAAAGCCGATTTGTTGAAGAACATACTGGAATTGTCCAACCCCTAAGAATGAAGCTATATTCTCCAGTATTTGTCTTAATAAGGCTAAGTGATATACCTCCAAAGAATCTTCCTGAATGGCAGTATCCAATATTTGTAAAACTCTTAAATGATAGAGTAAAACACTATTTCTTGGACTGGACAGCTCGTATTGGTCTCCATTTTTTTCAAGAATTGAAATCTTATATTTATTATTCTCACCCCGTCGGGTTGCTTTAAACTTATTAGCTTTTTCTCCTTTGGACAGCCAATCGCTAAGAATGGTAGCCAGTCCTATATGATGAGTTGTGATGATTATTTTCTTCCCTTCATAATGATTTTCTATCAAGTTCATCAAAGTAAACGCTGTAATGAAGATATTATGGTCGTCCATACTAGAAACAGGATCATCAATAAAGAAGTAATCGCTTTGCTCTCCCGTCCAGATATCCACTTCAAACAAGGCCAAGAAAAAACACCATATAAATATACGTTCTTCACCTCTAGATATTTTAACCGGATGTTGCTCCTCATCTTCTCTCATAAAGAAAGATATTGAATCAAATCCCTGTTCTGGATTGTCATGGATTTGGAATCTAAAATCATATTTGGGATTATAGGGCTTCAATTTTTCCATAACATCCCGCTCGTTCAGTTGACTATGATATTGGTTCAAACTACTGGGAATAATATTCAACTTTGTGCGTTCATTGTCCCAAACAAACAAATCTTCACTGAATGCGTTATAATAAACGCCTGTTTGATGACCATCCGCATTTCTTGCCGTCTCTTTATATTCAACAGAAAGGCGTGTTTTACCAGTTGCATTAAATGCATAAATCAAAAAGATATTTTCTGATGCATCTTTTATTTGTCTGGCTATTTGTTGTAAATCCATATTCTTATAAATTAAATTTTGGGAAATAATTGTTGCGTCAATCCTTTCTTATGCCTTTCTAATGCTTTAATTCTTAGTTCTGTTGCTATGATCAAATCATCTATTGATGAAAGAAAATCGGCTATTTTTTGTTGCTCTATTGGTGAAGAGGGTACCATCAATGGGCATTCAAGCACTTCACTTTTTTTAAGGTTAGTTTGTTTGACTCCATCATCAAATGATAGGAAATAGGGATTTCGATTAATTAGATAGAACAGAAATTTGCTATTTACGTCCTTAGATCGCAATCTGCATATGCGTTGATTTACTGTGTATTTCCCAGATTCATCAACAAAAAAACATTTTGCGATAGCACGACCGTTTGGAACATCACTTAAAACCATTAAAATATCCTCTTTATTAGCTAAACAGTATGGAGTATTGGTTCGCTTAATCACTTCACCATCAGTAGAAATAAACTTAGAATTTACAACGACAAAATCGCCATTCTCATCAATTTCATTTTCATGCGCTCTACCATTTTCATAATCTACAACTGCACCTAAAAGAGTACTTTGCCATTCTGTTGCTTGCCCTTGAAATTCCGGGAGTCTCAAATCAGGTACACCCTTTCCTTCCGCAGGAAATAATCGCTGCATCAACCCTTTTTTATGTTCTTTCAATGCTTCAACTTTTTGGGCGGTTGCTTCAATCAATTCATCAAGAGAAGAGAGGCAATTGGCGATTTTTTGCTGCTCATCTTTTACTGGTAAATAAAGTTCCATAGAGGCAAGCTCTTTACTATTAATTCCAGGCTGCCCACTTCGTGTTGAGGTTAAATCAATCCATTTCCAATATTGTTGTGTGAATGTAAATTGAAATAGAAAATCAGAGGATAATCTTGTTTGATCTGGAGAAACTTTTATAAGAAAACCTGCAAAAACTAATTTTCCATCTTTCTCTTTATATTTGTAACATTTTCCCACACTTGCTCCAGTTCGTGCAAAAACAAGATCCCCTATTTTTAAATAGAAATCACTAATAGCACCGTGATCTACAGAAACTTTAGGGTTGGGTAGAAAACATCCGTTTTCTGATATATCAGTAATCCTTATATAAGTGGGTAATTCTTCCTGGAAAGGAACAGCAGGAGAATTTATCCCATAACGTGGCTGTTCTAATAAAAAGTCGCCTAAGATGTACTCTTTCCATCCTTCTGTATCCTGAAAATCCGGAAATCTCAGAGCCGGAACTACCGTCTTTATTTTATTTCCTTTTTCCATATCTTTATCCTTCATAAGCTGATAATCCTGATATTTCCTCTCCTTCTGCTTTACGTTTTAATAACGGTATCAAATCCGCCATCAATGCAGATTCAACTTTGGAACGTGCCTTCCACCCCAAGTTGAACGGAGCAAGCAGGTCGTTCAATTTTTCAGCATCAAAAATCTTCCGATACAGGATTTCATTAATAAAATTATTTAATGATTCAGTGGTGATTTCGTATTTACGGGCAATCGAATCTATCTCTTTCGCATACCTTTCTTCTTTAAAATAACTGTAGCCTTCTTTGATTTCCTGTTCCGTTTTGCCGTTTACCTCTTCCAAACTGTTGATATAAGCGATGATGTCGTCACGCTCGTCCATAAGATTGGAATTCGATAAAACCATATTCACCAACTGTTCGCGCGTCAGTTTTACCTTTATGCCCGTACCACCATACTGTTTGGCAATAAGATCCATGATATAGTCATAATCAATCATGGCAGAAGCAAATAGTACAAACTCAAAATCCAAATCCTCAATCTCTGGAGATACGGGCTCTGAAGTTTTTTCTCGTTTTTTCTTCAGACTGTAGGCCAGATTCAGATAAGCTCCTCGGAAAGCAAGCAAGTCATCGTCTGTGAAACCATATTCGGATTGTGAATCTGATAGCATAGACGTATCAGCAGCATCAAAATCAACGTACTGATTAAGTTGCGTCTTATAACGTTGCACTTCCTTAAAGTGATTGATAAAGCCAGCCTTTGCTTCATCACCCTTTAAGTTAACCACCTCAGAAGCATTGAACTCAAGGTTGTATGATTGCATAAAATTACGTAAACCAGCCACGGCTTCCTTGTATTTCCTCTGGATACTTGAAGCCGGTTCCACTAACCATATCCGTCTGGCTACGTCTTTTGCGTTGCCAGAAAATAGGGCTATGGCTTCATCCACTGCACTTTGTTGTCCGCGGAAGTCCAAAATATTTCCGTAAGGTTTTGTATCATTCAAAATACGGTTAGTACGAGAAAATGCTTGTATCAAATGGTGATAAACCAGCTTTTTATCTACATATAACGTATTAAGGAATTTCGAATCAAAACCTGTCAACAGCATATCGACTACAATGGTAATATCTATTTTGTTAATATGCGGATAATCTTTATTGCTATACTTCTGGTCTTTGATGCGTTGCTGCACATCCTGGTAGTAGGAGTCAAATTCTTCGATGACATGGTTAGTGCCATATTGCCCGTTATAATCATCAATAATCTTCTTCAACGCCTGTTTTTTCCTTTCAGGCTCTTGTTCATTGTCTATCTTTTCCTGCAACAAGTCTTCTTGAATTTGCTTAATATCAGGATTCCCTTCGGCAGGTGGAGAGAATACACAAGTCACATTCAGCGGTTCGAATGATTGGTCTTCCTGTTTACGCTGTTCCTGCATCTGTTTGAACAACTGGTAATATTCAATGGCGTCATTAATAGACGAAGTAGCAAGAATAGCATTGAAACGTCTCTGATTAGTAGCCGCATCATGCTTGGATAAAATTGTTTCGACAATGGCCTGTTTTTTAATGCTGCCATCTGCTCTACGTGGGTTATTTTCATCTGGTCTGAAATAATCTACATGAAAACGAAGAACATTTTTATCCTCAATAGCATTGGTTATGGTATAGGCATGCAGTTGTTTCTCAAAAATATCATCTGTCGTTTTATAAGATGCCGTTTCTCCATCAACTTTCGTATAAGTCGCATTATCATCAAAGATAGGTGTCCCCGTGAAACCAAAGAGTTGTGCATGAGGGAAAAATTCCTTTATGGCTTTGTGATTATCGCCAAACTGAGAGCGATGACATTCATCGAATATAAAGACAATACGGCTATCCTTTAATGGCAGTAATTGTTCTTTATAGTTTTTCCGATTGTTAGGGTCCAACGCTATTCCCAGTTTCTGAATCGTAGTAACAATCACTTTGTCGGCATAATCGGTTGATAACATCCGGCGGACTAATGTACCGGTATTGGTGTTCTCTTCCACGCAATTCTCCTGAAAGCGGTTGAATTCTTGCCGTGTTTGCCTGTCAAGGTCCTTGCGGTCTACCACAAACAAACATTTTTCGATATCTGGATTATCTTTCAACAAAGTAGAAGCTTTGAAAGAAGTTAGTGTTTTACCACTTCCTGTCGTATGCCAGATGTAACCATTTCCTCGATTTTCTTCAATGCACCTGACAATAGCTTTTACGGCATAAATCTGATACGGGCGCATAATCAGTAATTTCTGTTCACTGGCTATCAGCACCATGTAACGGCTGATCATTTCACCTAAATGACATTTGGGAAGAAACTGTTCGGCAAAAGAATCCAGACAGGCAACTTTCTTATTGTCTTCTCTTGCCCATTGGTAAACAGGCAAGAATTGTTCATCGGCATTGAAATTAAAATGCTGAAGATTATTATTGGCAAAATAATACGTGTTAGAATAATTACTAACAACAAACAATTGCATGAAACACAGCAAGGAATTGGCATATCCATTGCCGGTATCATTTTTATAATCCACAATCTGCTGCATAGCACGACGCGGACTTACATCTAATGTTTTCAACTCTACTTGAACAACAGGCAATCCATTGATAAGCAAAATTACATCATAGCGTTGAAAACTATTTTTAGTATTTATACGTAGTTGATTGACTACTTCATATTCGTTTTTACACCAGTCTTTGATGTTAACCAACATATATTGTAAAGGAGTTCCATCTTCTCGTATAAACGTATTTATCTCGCGCAAACGTTTGGAAGAAACAAATACATCTGCACTTATAATATCCTCTAATAAACGATTAAATTCTGAGTCTGACAGATGGACACGATTAAGCCGCTCGAACTTTTGACGAAAATTTTGCTCTAGCGTATTTCTATCAAAAATGTCCGGGCGATACACATATTTCAATTCTTCTGTCAACTTATGAATTAAATTTTCTTCTATTTGTTTTTCTTTTATCATACAATTGTATTCACCTGTTGATCAACTATTTTCTTTACCAAAAAGAACGATGACATTCCACGAAATGTTCAATTTGCATCAAAGATAGAAAATATCCCTCAAAAAGAAAAAGTATCCGGAAAACAATTCTTTCTATTTGCCGCTGCACTCGGCTTCTATCTTTAAATAAGATAGGTTGCGCCTCCGCATAGTCAAAATCAGAAAACTGTGTTTTCTATTTGTCTCTGCACTCGGCTTACACTATCTTTGCACCATGAATTACCTGGAAGTGTTTGGAACCCTCGTAGGGTTAGTCTATTTATGGCTGGAGTACCGTGCCAGCATTTACCTGTGGCTTGCCTGTATTGTGATGCCTGCCGTCTATCTGGTGGTGTATTATCAGGCTGGACTGTATGCCGATTTTGGAATCAACGTGTATTACCTGCTGGCTTCGGTGTATGGCTGGATAGCCTGGAGCAGAGGAAGGAAAAAGAAGAACATACAGCAGGCTGAAGAAGAAACACCCATTACACGCATGCCGCGCAAGGTATATTTCCCCTTGACAGCCGTGTTTATTCTGTGCTGGGTGGTTATCGCCTGGATATTGATTACATGGACAGACAGCAGTGTGCCCTGGACGGACAGTTTCACTACGGCACTGAGCATCATAGCCATGTGGATGCTGGCCCGCAAATATGTGGAGCAGTGGGGAGCCTGGATGATTGTGGACTGGGTGTGCTGCGGACTGTACATCTACAAGGGGCTGTATTTCACTTCGGCACTGTACGGGCTTTATGCGGTAGTGGCCTTTTTCGGATGGAGAAAGTGGCTGAACCTGATGACGGAACAGGCATGTGACCAAACTAATAAAGAGTAGAAACAATGAATGACATAAAGAATGAAAATGAACGACTGACTTTGCCGTTTGTTCCTGAAGCGGTGATAGTAGGAAATGGAGACTTCCCTTCACATCCGTTCCCATTGGCTGTGCTCGATCAGGCACCTTGTGTGGTGTGTTGCGACGGGGCGACGAATGCGCTGGCCGACAGCGGACGTGTACCCGACTTGATTGTGGGCGACGGTGATTCACTTTCGGAGGAGAACCGGATTCGTTTTCACGACCGGATTCATCGTATTCCGGACCAGGAGACCAACGACCAGACCAAGGCGGTGATGTTTCTGCTATCGCAAGGGATAAAGCGAATTGTCCTCATAGGGGCTACGGGTAAACGGGAGGACCATACACTGGGAAATATCAGTCTGCTTATGGAGTATCAGCAGATGGGGGCGGAAGTGGTGATGCTGACCGACTATGGTTTCTTCATTCCTGCCACAGGTGATAAAGTATTTGCCGGATTCCCCAGGCAGCAGGTATCTGTCTTTAATTTTGGGGCAATACAACTTCGAAGCGAAGGATTAAAATATCCTATCTATGATTTTCACTCTTTATGGCAAGGTACGCTTAATGAAGTGGAACACTGCAGTTTCCACATTACAGCGAAAGGAAGTTACCTGGTGTATTTCACCTACGAACCGAAGGCCTAAAAAAACGCCTTTGCGTTTTTTTCAAAACGTCAAAGAGTTTTACTTCAAACGCAAGTGCGTTTGGACTCAAACGGCCTTACGTTTTCCCTGAAACGTACTTGAGTTTTCCAGCACACTCCTTTCTGTCATCGCCATGGCATATACCATAGGAAACATTTCCGGCTGCCACATCAATCCGGCCATTACACTGGGTGTATGGCTGTCGGGAGGCATGAAAACGAAACGGGCGTTGATGTACATGCTGTTTCAGGTTGTGGGCGCCATTATCGGTTCGCTGATTCTCACGCTGCTGGTATCGACCGGTGCACATGGAGGACCGACGGCTACAGGCTCCAACAGCTTTGTATCTGATGCTATGGGGCAGGCGTTCCTGGCCGAACTGGCCATCGGACTTACACTGATACTGATTCACATTGTGTGTATCCCGATTACGGGCACATCCGTGAACCCGGCACGAAGCATCGGACCGGCTCTGATGGAAGGCGGGCAAGCCATCGAACAACTTTGGCTATTTATCGTGGCACCTTTCGTGGGAGCGGCTTTCAGTGCACTGGTGTGGAAATTCCTTCGTACTGAATGAGTAAAGACGCAAGGATAGCATGTCTTTTTCATTTAAAATTACGGTTCTCGGAGCAAAAAAAGTGAAAAAGTGCGTTTATCACTGACCGATAACGCATTACACCGCAAACTTCGGAAAAGGTAACAAGAGCAAAAAAGCAAGGAAATGAAAGGTAATGAGGGTGTACGGTTTTCAAATCATTACCCGATAACTAAGTAAAGTTTTTCTTTGTGTCGTCACGTTTCATCGTTCTGCGTTAGTTTGCATATCAATGTATAACTCGCTGATAACTAATTTTGTAACCAAAAAGGATTAGATTATGCGAAGTACATTTAAGGTGCTGTTCTACGTGAACGGGAGCAAGGAGAAAAACGGTATTGTCCCCATTATGGGACGAGTGACAATCAACGGTTCTGTGGCTCAATTTAGTTGCAAGCAGAGCATCCATAAAGACCTATGGGATGTGAAAGGCAACCGAGCAAAGGACAAAAGCAAAGAATCGAGAGACATCAATTTGGCTTTGGATAACATCAAGGCTCAAATCATCAAACACTACCAACGCATTTCGGATAGAGAAGCGTTCGTAACTGCCGAAATGGTACGCAATGCCTATCAGGGTATAGGAACAGAGTATGAAACCTTGCTCCGAACATTTGACAAGGAGAACGAAGCCTTTGCCAAACGAGTTGGCAAGGATCGTTCTCTAAGTACATATCAAAAGCACCTCACCGTAAGAAAATATCTTGCGGAGTTTATCAAGGTACACTACAAGCGTACAGATATAGCAATGAATGAACTAACAGAAGATTTCATTCGTGATTATTGCTTGTATCTGAGAAATGAGGTAGGATTGGCTCAGTCATCAGTGTGGATATACTCCATACCATTGAAGCACATTGTAACCACTGCTCACTACAATGGGAAAATAGCAAGAAACCCATTTGCCCAATACAAGGTTGACCCCGACCACAAGGAACGAGGTTTCTTAACAGAAGAAGAGTTGCAAGCCTTTACAACTATTGAATTGAATAATCCCGATTTGGAGTTGGCAAGGGATTTATTCGTGTTCGGTTGTTGGACTGGAATATCGTTCATCGACATTAAAAACCTTACAACGGAGAATATCACAATGCTTGGTGGTTCTCCTTGGATTGTATCGAAACGACAAAAGACAGGCGTACCGTTCCAAATCAAGTTAATGGATATACCTATGCAGATTATCAAGCGATATGAGCCATACAGAATAAGTAACAATCTATTCAACATCGGCAGCCACGACACGATAAACAAACGTATCAAGGAGGTAGCCAAAATGTGCGGTATTGAGAAGCGAACTTCGTTCCATCTGAGTAGGCACACATTCGCAGTATTAGCCTTGAACTATGGTATGCCAATAGAGAGTGTAAGCAAGATTCTCGGACATACCAATATAACCACAACACAGCGATACGCCAAAGTTACCAACATCAAACTTGAACACGACATATCGATGTTCGAGAGCAGGATTAGCGGACGGTTTGCTATTTAGGGTACGATACCTTGAAGATGACTTGCGGGCGAAAAGAGAAACCGATATAATCTCTTATCGTCCGCAAATTGTTTTTGCCCAAGTGAAACAAGCAAATCCTTGTAACACCTTTTTATTTTTGTTGAATTGTTGAATATGGTAATAAATGTATTGATAATAAGCAATATACACTCTCAACAAAATCTCAACAAGCCAAAAGGTACGTTGAGACATAAGCGACCTACGTTCGTTGATTTCTCTTTTGGTGAGTGATTTGTTGAGAATGTGTTGAGAGAATATCACTTTGAATATAAGCACCTTACACCCTCTATTCATCAAATCAACAAATTTTCATCGACAACAAAACCGTATGTATAAGTTCCAATCCGAGAAGCGGAACAAGCCCCAACCGCAAGACATAGGGCAATGGCGAAACACAATGCAGGACTGCATACCGTAATGCCGACCTTACGGCACAACGGCAGGCAGGGCGGAGTGCCTGCGAGAAAGTGAGATAACAAGAATGCGAGAGGTCGCAAACAAGTTTAGAAAAGGTGGCTCAATTTTCAATCAGTATTTCCATTCCGTCACTCGACCGTTTCCTAAGCTCGCCTGCAAAGGTAGTACAGACCGTATTTGAAAGTTGAAAGGTCGGGCGACAAGTCGTTTCGGGCAGAATCTGCCTCCTGCGGAGAGTATTCATCCCGAAAACCTTTCACCTTTCAATCCTTGTACTTAACAATGCAGACGGCAACGGAAACAATCGACCGACGGAAAAGTAATTAACAGAAAAGAACAGCGTATAAACAGGCTCTACAATTGATAACCCGATTTGTACGCTGTTCCTGCTTCTATATATGGAGAGATGTTTTTTAGGAATCATCAAAATTGGGCAGACGAGAAACTGCACTCCCTCCAGAAATGTAATCCTACCTACCGCAATCTGTTGGTTGTATATGACAACAATCTTTTGTTAATTGAATCAGGAAATGCTATCTGAACAATCAAAAACCGTCAATGACAGTGGACGCAGCAAACCCTCGGTTTGGAAGTGTAGCGAGGTTATCTTTCGGGATGCCGAAAAATGCCGTCAAGCCGACATTCGCACCCGAAAACCTCGCTCCACTCTGAGGTGGAGGCAATCCGCTCCCGATGGTCGCAGATTGGGAAATTCTATCGAATAGGGGAAGTCGTGGAAGCCTTAGGATTGCCGACAAGCAAAAGCCAAAAACGAGGGCTGAAACTCTAAAATAAAAGTCGTAAAACAAGCCTTATACAAGCAAGTTATTACGACCTTTATATGTACTATTGAATAATATCTATTTTAGACTGAAATATTTATATAGTGGAGCAACCATCAATGATTGATAGATTTGGTCGTTCTCTAATAATGATTTAATTTCCTCTTCACTCATGAGGTGCACCGTCAATTCTTCAGTTTCGTCCAACGACTGATTGGATATTTTTTCTACACCTGTTGCAAGAAAGCAATGTGTCAAGTTGCTCATTGAACCAGGATTAGGAGCAATGGTCATTAGCTTACTCCATTCGCCATTTCCGTAACCTGTTTCTTCAAGCAGTTCGCGTTGAGCCGCTTCAAGAGGCTGTTCGCCCTTCTCCATCACTCCACAAGGCAGTTCGATACTATTCACGCCTAATCCGTGACGGTATTGTTTCTCCATGATAAATTGACCATCCTTAGTTATGGCGATTACATTTACCCAGTCTGGATATTCAAGGACATAGTACTCCTCTATGATACGTCCGTCAGGCAACTCTACTTTGTCCCGTCTTGCCGTAAGCCACGGTCTTTGAATGATGTACTCTCTATCGAGAACTTTCCATTTGCTAAGTTTCTTGTCCATATTCTATTACTATTTCATTGGGTGTATTGAATCTGTATTCACTGTTGATGCCTGCACTATTACGGCATCCCCATAATGCAAGTCCGAAATCCACTCCTGCAGAATGGGCACATAGACTATCATATTCCGTATCGCCAATATATATGGCTTCTGATGCAAGGATTTGATTCCGATTCAGATAGGTCAATATGGGGTCAGGATATGGCTTAGGCTTAGGTGAATCATCCACACATATAATGGAATCAAAGTAGTGGCTAATTCCGTGAGGTACAAAATCCATTTCAAACTCAGACTTCGTTTTAGAAGTTATTATCCCCAAACGATAACCTTTATCACGCAACGCTGACAGAGTATCATTTATTCCATCAAACAGACCTATACTTTTGTGATATTTCTGCATCATCTCATTCCAATATTCGTTAGCTCCGATTGTATCCTCAATACCTAATCTTTCAAGCGCTACTTTTCCGGGTATTCCCAAAGCAAAGCATAACTTATCTATTGGGATAGATATATGTGAATACTGCATTACAGTATCTTGTAAACTATGCAAAACCGCAAATTCAGTGTCAAGCAAAGTTCCGTCAACATCGAATATTATATGTTTATATTTCATTGGCTTTTGTAAAAACTTTGATTATAACACAAAAGTACTCAAAATATAATGTAATAACCAAAATGAAGGACTATTATTTCCTTGTCTGCATTTCTTTTATTACCTTTGTACCATCAGAGTTATCACATTGGAGCATAATAATGAAGAACTCAGAAATACGAACGGTTGCTATCTCGTTACCCAATTTTCAAGCATTCCGAATAACCGTCTAATTACAAGATAATTGCAAATTCTGCGATTTTTTAAGTTAAAAAACGTATCTTTGCAGCCGATTTTTAAATAAGGAAAAAGATATGCTATCACAAGGTATTTATTCGATTGTTTTACTGATTTTCTCGAACATCTTCATGACGTTTGCCTGGTATGGCCACTTGAAGATGCGTGAAGAGTTCAGCTGGTTTGCTTCACTGCCGCTGATTGGGGTGATTGCGTTCAGCTGGGCCATTGCTTTTTTTGAATACTGTCTGCAGGTTCCGGCCAACCGCTTAGGCTTCAGAGACAGTGGGGGACCGTTTGACATCATGCAGCTGAAAGTGATTCAGGAGGTGATTACGCTGGCCGTGTTTACCATTTTCTCCATGATTGCGTTCAAGATGGAACTGAAATGGAATCACCTGGCTGCATTTTTCTGCCTGATACTGGCTGTGTATTTCGTATTCAAGAAATGAGATAAGACACTCGTCAGTTCTGCTGTTCGCGTAGGCGCTGGATTTCACGCTGCACGTCATACTGGTTGTTTCTGACTTTATCTTTTCGGAAGAATTCTTTTCGCCGGATGGAGTCCTCGGCTGCTTTCTGGCGAATGTATTCATACAAGTTTCCCGCATCCTCCGCCTGCGCTGGTTGCGGGTTTTTCTTTTTCTCTATTTTTACAGTATCGGGCTGGGGCTCCGCTTGTTTCTTTACAGAATCAGGCACGGCGTAAATGGGCAGGAGAGGAGCTGCCGAAAAAGCCGGCTGAAAGGTGAGCAATGTCTGCGTGCTGTCGGCTGCCTGCTGTTTACGGAGCTGACGGTAGAAGTTTGGCACTTTCATGCTGTCAGCCGCCGTGGGCTGATAGTCAGCATAGGTTTTCCAGGCATTGGCATGCTTGCGGTTGTGTGCCAGCATGCGCCCGCGACGGGTCATGTTGTCATAGATAAAACCCATGAAATCGAGTCCGCCGATACCGATGCCTACACCTGCAGAGCCTCCCACACTTTCATACATCCGTCCGGTAGAAGGCTTGATACTGCGTCCGTATTCTTCGTCGGCATATATGCGATTGGGATTGAGTGTCCAGGAGATTTCCCATTGCTTGGGCCGTCCGGCCATCAGTACATCATACACCGGGTCTTCTCCGAAACGGGTCCAGATGGTATAAGGTTCCATGCGGACATAACTTTCCGGTTTCCATACTTTGGTGGTATCAATCAGGCTGCGGGGCACTTTCAGGTCCACCTTGAAGTCCATCCATTTTTTGTTCAGCGGGGCTTCCAGCGGTTGGTTTTCCTGTTTGGGCAGGGAATTGAAATCGAATTGAATCATTTTCACTGCATCCATGTTGAGTTGCAGTTCCTTTTCCTGCTGCTGGCTCATGGCGGGCAGGATACCGACTGTACATAGCATCAGAGTCAGCCGGGATGATAGATGTAAAGAGTAGTTCATGTCGTGCGCGTGTTTATAGTCCTTTTACTCGTCCTCCCTGCATCCAGCACTTGCGATAGTAAGGCTCTTCCAGCCGGCTGACAATGACGCCGGAACTGGTACTGGCATGCACGAATTTTCCGTCTTTCAGGTAAATGCCTACGTGATTGGCGACGCGTTTACGCCGTCCGTTATGAAAGAACACCAAGTCGCCTTCCTTTAGCTGGCGCTTGGATATTTTTCGGCAGTCTTCCGTACGCTGGGCGTCGGAATTACGTTGCAGTTTCTTGTGGTACACTTTTTTATAGACAGCAGACGTGAAGCCTGAACAGTCCGTTCCACGGTGAGTGGTTCCTCCGTGGCGGTAGGGTACGCCAATCCAGTCGGCCACTTCTACGTAGAGACGATGATTGTCGTCGGCATCGATGTCCATTTCCAGTCGCACAGCTGCACGCGCCAGTTCGCGGTAGTCCACGCGCGGAGCACGTGTGCCACACGAGGATAACAAAAGTGTGCACACCGCGAACAGCATGCACACTGAAAAACGAGTGAAGCGGTATCTGTACATAGTTGTTTGTTTTGAACAAATGTACATAATATCCTCGTTACATGGATAGGTACTTAGGGTATTTTAGAACCTGTTGAAGATTCTTTTATTTTATTCTTTTACCTCGAAATAGTTTTCCAACTCTACTCCGGCAGCCCCATTGGTATTGTCAAGGTCGCGGAGCAGATGCCCCTGTTCCAGCAATACGATACGGGTACTGAGGTCGACGGTGTGGCTCAAGTTGTGGCTTGACACAAGAATAGTGGCCTTTTGTTCTTCACAATAGTGCTTGAGGAGATGCTTGAGTAACGATTGTGAAGTAGGGTCGAGGAAATTGAACGGTTCATCCAGAATGACGAGTTTCGGATTGTGCAGCAGAGCGGTAACAATACCCGTCTTCTGTTTGTTTCCGGCCGAAAGGTTGCGGATGTATTTCTTTTCTTTCAGGATTTCATCGCCCAGAAAACGTTCATAACGATAAATCCGTTCATGAAGGGTGGCTGCATCGAATCCGTACATGCGTCCGCAGAACTGGAAATATTCTTCGGGGGTAAGGTAATCTATCAGAAAACTCTCGTCCATATAGGCTCCTACGTGCGACTTCCAGTCTTCACTTTGTGACACGTCGGTTCCGTCTAGGCATACATTTCCGCTGTCGGCTTTCAACAGGTCGAGCATCAGGCGGAACAGAGTGGTTTTCCCAGCCCCGTTATTGCCCATCAATCCCAGGATTTCAGGCCCCTGCAGGGTGTAGTCGGGAATATCGACAGCCGTCTTGCTGCCATAGGTCTTTTTCAGGTTATGTATCTTGATTTCCATAAGAATTCATTGATTGGTTACAGATAAAAAATCACCTTGTTTCGCGAAGGTCTTCCATGAGCGAATGCCGTTTCTGAAATACTTTCCGGTAGAGCAGCTTGCACCAAAGGGGATGAAGCACGATGCCCGGCACACCCAGCAGGGTACAAACCAGATAGGCTGTGGAAGGCTCCATCCAAATGAACAATATGCGACAGATGGCTATCGGCGCAAAAAAGGCAAAAGCTACGCTCAAGGCCTGATAGGGAGAGTTCCACTGGCCTTTTCCCATGAGGGAAGCGTCCAGCGGGGCGGTCTTTCGGTTCATAAGGACCAACAGCATAATCACTGGAAAAGTAACGCCGGCCGTGTAGACCAGCTGGCTGAAGACCAGCAGGACGGAGATACTTCCCAAAATAAGGGCAGGCAGCATGCACATTAGTGGAATGACCAGCAGCAGGCAATACACATAGTATTTGCCCTGGAACAGATAGAGCAGGGAACCACGGTGCATAAGCAATCCGTCGAGGTAATTACCTTCATAGGCCATGATGCGCGACAAGATGCTGATGGCGTATCCCGTGAAGCAATACACCACATACAGATGAAGACTGAAAAATTCTTCCTCACCGGCATGTCTGAACCCCAGCAGACTCAGTGCAAACGATACGATGATCACGGTCATCATCTGGAAGTTCTTTTTGGGAGCCTTGTTGCGGAATATCATCTTCAGTTCCAGTTTCATGTATTCGCCTGTCAGTCCGAAGTGGTTCAGGAAACGGTAGCGTCCGACATGTTTTACCTGCGGCATTTTTTCCCGGCGGTTCAGTTCACTGTAAATGCAAGCCATCTGCACACGGCTGTTCAAGAAAGCCAGCAGGGCTATGACGACCAGTATTCCCAAATAGGCCAATATTTTCCCCTGAATGAGAGCCTCGCCTAACGTCATGGAGAAATCGCTGACGTATGAATAGAAAAATCCTCCTACTGCCAGCAGGACATAACATCCCACGGGAAGCAGTACCCAGACTATGTGGCGGCGTTGCAATGTGCGCACCAGTACGCTCCAATAGGCGTTGGCCACCATCAGAAGCCAGATTCCGAGTGCATAGCACACCACACCGGTTACACCATAAAAGCGTACCACGGTCATGGCGGCAAAGGGGACGAAGAAAAAGAGCCAGAAGAGATTGAATGCTTTCAGTCCCACCTGTACGAGCAGGACATTGATGAGCTGTTGCTTTTTAATCGGCAGCAGCAGGTAGGGTTTGATTTGCTGCACAGGAGTAGGAAAAAGAAAGCGCAGCAGAAAATCAATGAACAGGAAGCCTGGCAGACAGGCATTGAGCATATCGTAGGGTTCCATTGTGGGGAATCCTTCTTCAAAAGCAATGGGCAGCGTAACCCCAATCAGAATGAGGTACGCTGCCCAAAATGCAGTAAACAGATAAATCAGAAACTTGGCAAAGCGGTTCCTGTCGTACATCGGGTTCCGCTTTGCGGCAAGTTTTTGATTCCTCCGTATTTCGGTCAATAACATAATCGGAGTAATTTCACGGTTTCATTATTTCTGTACCGGAGAACTTATGCTGACTTCCACTTCGTTCTTCTGTCCGAAGAAGGTCTTGGCAAAGGCTTTCAGGTCGTCACCGCTGATAGCATTTACTGTGGCTTCGTATCCGGTATTCATATCTAGATTTTCCCAGTAGTAAGTGTTCAGGATATTCATCCAGTAACCGTTTTCTTTCTGGTTCTGCTTGTAAGTCTTCAGCATGTACTCCTTCACCTTGCTCAGGTCTTCGCTAACCGGACCTTTTTCGATGAATTCCTGAATACCTTCGTTAATCAGCTTCACCATTTCTTCACGACGGTTCGGGTCAGTATCGAAGTATACCTGGAAGGCACCTTTCTCTGTCGGATATTTGCTCAGGCTTCCGTTACAGCTTACACCGTATGTACCACCGGCATCTTCACGTACGGTACGCAGGTAAACCATGTTCAGCAACTGACCAAGCATGCTCATCTGCAGGTTGTTCTTCAAATCATATTTGCAATCGCCAGAATATACCATCAGCACGGTAGCCTTCGGAGTTTCCAGTTCCTTCACGAAGTTGTTTTCGAAGTGTCCTTTGCGGATGGCCATACCTGTATCGCGGAATTTTTCGTTTCGCTTGGTAGCAGGCAGTGCACCCAGGTACTGCTCGATAAGCGGAGTCGCTGTTTTTGCATCTACGTTACCTACCAGAATGAAGGTAAAGTCGCTGGCGTCCGCAAAACGGTTCTTGTAGAGTTCCATTACTTTGTTGTAGTCAATCTTGTCGAGCATGTCGGCTTTCATTGACAATGCACGCGGATGACGGTTGTAAAGTGCTACGTTAATAGAGTCGCTGAATGCAGTCATCGGGTTTGCTTCTTGGTTAGCCAAAGCAGCCTTGTTACGTGTGATGAAAGAAGTGAAGGCTTCCTGGTCCATACGCGGTGCAGTGAAGCGCAGGTAAGTCAGCTGCAGCATGGTTTCCAGGTCTTTCGGAGAGCAGCTTCCTGACAATCCTTCTGAATAGGTGTTGACCATTGCGCTGGCTGATGCCATCTTTCCGGCCAATACTTTATCCAGGTCTACAGAATTGAAGTTGCCCAGTCCACCCAATGAAGCAATCTGGCTGATCAGAGCGAACTGCAATACATCTTTATCGTTGAACAAAGAAGTTCCACCCGGACTGAAGGCCTGCATGCGTACTTCGTCAGCCTTGAAGTCTGTCGGCTTCAAGATGACACGCACACCGTTGCTCAGTGTCAGGATAGTAGAACCGAACACACCCTGTTCTGTTTTCACTACCTTTCCAGCCTGCGGTTTTTCCTTCATCAGCGGTTCATCAGATACCTTGTCTACATAAGCTGTCAGCTTTTCAGCTTTTACCTTGTCGATTACGGCTTTCAGTTCAGCTTCAGTCGGGTATTTCATACCGTCTTTCTCCGGACAGAATACGCTCAACACGATGTTTTTCTCTGTAATAAGCTGCTTCATTACTTGATTAACGGCTTCTACCGGAATGTTCGGCACAATCTGGTTCATGATGGCATATTCATTTTCAATGCCCGGAATCGGTTCATTGTCAATAAAATGACGAACGTATTCATTTACATAGCTGGCATTACGCTGCTTGTTACGTTCATTGTAAGCAGATTCCAGTCCGCGCAGGTAATCAGCTTTCGCACGGGCATATTCGCTGGCTGTGAAACCAAACTGACGCACGCGTTCAATTTCGCGCATCAACGTTTCTGTGGTCAGGATGATGCCGTCTTCCTTGGCTGCAGCAAAGGCCGCAAATGCTCCTTTTGTCTTAGCTACCAGGTAATCTCCATCCTGTACACCTGCTTCAATGAACGGCGGGTTAGCCTGCTGGGTCAGCTCGTTCAAACGGCTGTTAAGCATGCTTTCGATAGAAGAAACCATGTAGTTCATAACCAAATAACCCATGTTGTTCTTCTGGTCGTTAGGCACTACATCGTGTTTGTGGAACAGATATACGATGGGCACCTGCTGTTCCTTGTCTTTTGCCACGGTAATGATAGGTTCGTCATTGTCGGGTACAGGGAAGTAGGTACGTTCTGCAGCGTTGGCCGGCATTTCAATCGGAGAGAACAGCTTCTTGATTTTAGCTTCAATGCTATCCACATTGATGTCGCCTACTACCACAATACCCTGCTGGTCTGGACGGTACCATTTCTCATAATAGTCTCTCAATGCCTGGTAGGGGAAGTTGTCTATCACTTCCATTGTTCCGATAGGCAGACGGTAGGCATACTTACTGTCTTTATACATGGCAGGGAATACCTTTTCATACATACGCATCATGGCTCCTGTGCGTGTACGCCACTCTTCGTGAATAACTCCACGCTCCTTGTCGATTTCTTTCGGAGCAAGTGTCAGGTCATTGGCCCAGTCGTGCAAAATCAACAGACAAGAGTCTACGATTCCGTCACGGATAACCGGTACGTTAGAAATATTGTACACGGTTTCATCTACTGAAGTATAAGCGTTCAGGTTAGCTCCAAACTTCACACCGATGGTTTCGAGGTATTCACGAAGCAGGTTGTCGGGGAAGTGAGTGGTTCCGTTGAAACACATGTGCTCCAGGAAGTGTGCCAGACCACGCTGGTTGTCTTCTTCCAAAATAGAACCCACTTTCTGTGCAATGTAGAAGTCGGCTTGATTGTCGGGCAACTCATTGTGACAGATGTAGTAAGTCAATCCGTTTTCTAACTTACCGATACGCACGTTGGGATCGGTCGGAATGGGCGGCATCTGCTGGGCGAATGCGGTCATGGCACCTCCCACTAAAATTACCGCCGCAAAAGTTCTTTTTAATTTAAAAACTTTCATCGTAATTTTTATTTAGGTTGTGAGTAATTCAAATTATAGAAGTCCATTAGCAGACAAATAACGTTCTGCCTCGATGGCTGCCTTACATCCGCTTCCGGCTGCTGTAATAGCCTGACGGTAATGCGGGTCAGCTACATCGCCTGCAGCAAATACGCCCGGAACACCTGTACACGGAGTATTGCCTTCAGTGATGATATAACCGGTTTCATCGGTTTTCACCCATGGCTTGAAGATATCGGAATTCGGTTTGTGACCGATAGCCAGGAAGAATCCGTCAATAGCCACATCGTAGCGTTCTTCGTCGGCTTCACCCATGCGTTTCACTACGTGCATGCCTTCCACACCGTTATCGCCGAACAAGCCTATAGCATTGTGTTCAAACAATACGGTAATGTGCGGATGATTCAGTACACGTTCCTGCATGATTTTAGAAGCACGAAGGAACGGCTTGCGTACCACAAGGTATACCTTGCTGGCCAGTCCTGCCAGGTATACAGCTTCTTCGCAGGCTGTATCGCCACCGCCCACTACAGCTACGGTTTTCTTGCGATAGAAGAATCCGTCGCAAGTAGCACAGGCACTGACACCCATACCCGCATATTTCTTTTCGTCTTCCAGTCCCAGATATTTAGCAGTAGCACCGGTAGAGATAATAACCGTATCAGCGGTGATTTCCTTTTCATCGTCTACTACAAAAGTATAAGGGGCCTTGCTCAGATCGGCTTTAGTCACAATGCCGTTGCGAATATCGGCGCCGAAACGTTCAGCCTGTCTTTTCAGGTCGTCCATCAGCACCGGACCGGTTACCCCATCCGGATAGCCGGGAAAGTTTTCTACTTCGGTGGTAATAGTAAGCTGACCGCCGGGTTGTATTCCTTCATAAAGCACGGGAGAAAGATTGGCACGGCTGGTATAGATAGCGGCCGTGTATCCTGCAGGACCTGATCCGATGATCAGGCATTTTACATGTTCTTTTGCCATAAAATTGGAATAATGTTTGTCTTAATTTGAGTAATTGCAAAGCAAAAGTATATATTTTTTTAGAATAGTCCTTTTATTTATTCAAAGAATTTGCCGAAATATGCATTCTTTATTCATTCTTATTCGCCCTTTGAAGGGGGATTTTTATTGCATAAATGAAAAATAGATGCTAACTTTGCCCGTCAATTAGATAAAACTAACATTTAATAAAGATATGTTTAGAAGTCATACTTGCGGTGAGTTACGACTCGCCGATGCAGGCAAGAACGTGACACTGGCCGGATGGGTGCAGCGTGCACGTAAGATGGGAGGAATGACATTTGTGGACCTCCGCGACCGCTACGGTATTACGCAACTGGTGTTCAATACGGAGGTGAACGCCGAACTTTGTGAGCGTGCCAACCACCTGGGACGTGAATTCGTGATTCAGGTGAAAGGAACTGTAAGCGAACGTTCCAGCAAAAATGCTAATATCCCGACGGGAGAAATTGAAATCATCGTATCGGAACTGAATATTCTGAATTCAGCCCAGACACCACCTTTCACCATTGAAGATAATACGGACGGGGGAGATGACCTTCGTATGAAATACCGTTATCTGGACTTGCGCCGTACTGCTGTACGCAAGAATTTGGAACTCCGTCACCGCATGACGATGGAAGTACGCCGTTATTTGGATAGCAAAGGCTTCCTGGAAGTGGAAACTCCGATGCTGATTGGTTCTACTCCGGAAGGTGCACGCGACTTCGTGGTTCCTTCACGTATGAATCCGGGACAGTTCTACGCATTGCCTCAGTCTCCGCAGACTTTGAAGCAGCTGCTGATGGTTTCCGGCTTCGACCGTTATTTCCAGATTGTAAAATGTTTCCGTGATGAAGACCTTCGTGCAGACCGTCAGCCTGAGTTCACACAGATTGACTGCGAAATGAGCTTCGTAGAACAGGAAGACATCATCAATACTTTTGAGGGTATGGCCAAACATTTGTTCAAGGAACTTCGCGGAGTGGAACTTACAGAACCGTTCCTGCGTATGCCGTGGGCAGATGCCATGAAGTATTACGGAAGTGACAAACCGGATTTGCGTTTCGGCATGAAGTTCGTCGAACTGATGGATGTGCTGAAAGGCTATGGTTTCTCTGTATTCGACAATGCAGCTTATATCGGTGGTATCTGTGCAGAAGGTGCAGCTCACTACACTCGCAAGCAGCTGGATCAGTTGACAGAGTTCGTAAAACGTCCGCAGATTGGTGCTAAAGGTATGGTATATGCACGTATTGAAGCAGACGGTATCGTGAAGTCAAGCGTAGACAAGTTCTACAGCCAAGATGTGCTGCAAAAGATGAAAGAAGCATTCGGTGCTAAACCGGGTGACTTGATTCTGATTCTGAGTGGTGACGATGCCATGAAGACCCGCAAGCAGCTTTGCGAACTGCGTCTGGAGATGGGTAACCAGCTGGGCTTGCGCGACAAGAACAAGTTTGCTTGCCTGTGGGTAGTAGACTTCCCGATGTTCGAATGGAGCGAAGAAGAAGGTCGCTTGATGGCTATGCACCATCCGTTCACTCACCCGAAAGACGAGGATATTCCTTTGCTGGATACCGATCCCGCAGCTGTACGTGCCGATGCATACGATATGGTTATCAACGGTGTGGAAGTTGGTGGTGGTTCTATCCGTATCCACGACTCAGCATTGCAGGCTAAAATGTTCGAAATCCTGGGATTCACTCCAGAAAAAGCACAGGAACAGTTCGGCTTCCTGATGAATGCCTTCAAGTTTGGTGCACCTCCTCACGGTGGTCTGGCATACGGACTTGACCGTTGGGTATCTCTGTTTGCCGGTCTGGATTCTATTCGCGACTGCATCGCCTTCCCGAAGAACAACTCCGGACGTGACGTGATGCTGGATGCTCCTGGCTTCCTCGATCAGAAACAGCTGGATGAACTGAATCTGAAAATTGATCTCAAGGAAAATAATTAATAACGTTTCAAGGAAAAAGACAAGAAAGTAACCGGATGAAGGAATCGGTACGGATTATACGCTTTGCAATAGTAGGAACGCTCAATGCCCTGATTGCAGCTTTCGTGGTATGGCTGTTGATGCACATCGAGGGCGAGAGTTATATTATAGCCAATATATGCGCATACATCGTAGCACAGATACACAACTTTATCTGGTGTAAATACTGGATTTTTCCGCTTGAAACAGATGACAAAAAAAATAGCATCTGGCATCAGATGCTATTTTTTATTGGTGCTTTCGCACTGGCTTATAGTGCGCAGTTCCTTTTTCTTCTTATACTCGTGGAGCTTCTTCACTGCAATGAATACCTGGCACAGTTCCTCGGACTCTTTGTCTACGGTGCCGTCAATTTCATTTGCAATCGCCACCTGACTTTCCGCTAGGCCATCTTCATCAGATTTTCTTCTTCAATGTGCTGAAGTTTCTTTTCCAGTATCACTTCACGCGTTTTCTCCGTGTTGTCGGTACGGAATACCAGTATACCTTTTCCTCCCAGCAAGAAGGAATAGAGGTAGGAGATACCTATGCCTGTTTCGCTGAAACTGCGGATGGCATCGGCACCCCGTCCCGGCTCATTATCCAGACTGATAGCAAACACTTCGGATACGTTGGCTGAAATGCCCGCATCCTTCAGTACCTCGTAGGCACGCAATGGTTCAGAACAAATAATACGGTAGATACCGTACTCTACGGTATCGGATATGGTAGAAGCAATCAACTGGATATGCGCTTCTTTCAGTAGTTCAAGCACCTGAAGCAGTGTGCCCGACTTGTTTTCTACAAAAACAGATAGTTGATGTATGGTCATATTCTTTTATTTTTAAATCAATGTTTTTCGTAAATCTTTTACGCGCATGGCTTTTCCTTCCTGTACGGGCAGGCTTCCTTTAGGCACCAGTTTCACGCGCGGGGTAATCAGGATTTCGTCTTTCAACTGTCGGGTAATTTCCTTAGTCAGGTTCTGAAGGAATCCATAGTCATCGGTAAAGTCATTTAATTCTACTTCCACCGTCATCTCATCGTTCGCATCAAGGTTGGTCAGCGTAATAAGGTACTCATTGCCCAGTTCCTTGAACTGCAGCAAGATGTTCTCAATCTGAATCGGGAAAATATTGACACCCTTGAGAATCATCATGTCGTCACTGCGGCCTTTCATTCGGTCAAGACGCTTGTGATGGCGTCCGCAAGGACAATCGCCTGGAAGGATACGGGTCAGATCACGCGTACGGTAACGCAGCAACGGCATTGCTTCACGGTTGATGGTGGTGAGCACCAGTTCGCCCACTTCGCCTTCGGGTACTGGTTCCAGTGTGACAGGGTCCACAATTTCTACGATATAATAATCCTCCCAAATGTGGAGTCCGTTCTGTTCCATGCATTCAAAAGCTACCCCCGGGCCACACATTTCCGACATACCGAAAGAGTTGTAGGCTTTCACGCCCAGCATCTGTTCAATACGGCGACGCTGTTCGTCAGAATGCGGTTCGGCTCCGATAATCAAAGTCTTCAGATGGGTATCGCGGCGCGGGTCGATGTGCATCTCTTCCATCACTTCGTACAAACGGCCGGCATAACTCGGGATGGCATGAAGAGCGGTGGTACCAAAGTCGGTGATAAACTTAATCTGCCGCTTGGTATTGCCGGCAGCAGCTGGAACAGTCAGCATACCTAGACGTTCGGCACCATACTGGAAGCCCAGTCCTCCGGTAAACATACCGTAGCCGGAAGAGTTCTGAAAAATATCTCCCTTACGCAGTCCCACCATATACAGACAGCGCGCCACGGCATTGGCCCATTCTTCCAAATCGTGCTGTGTGTGCAGAATCACGGTAGGAGTTCCTGTGGTACCACTGGAAGAATGAAGACGGACTACCTCTTCCAAAGGCACGGCAGAAAGCCCGAACGGATAATGGTCGCGCAAATCCTGTTTGGTAGTGAAAGGGATTTTCTGTAAATCCTCCAGTGACTGTATATCTTCCGGTTTGATGCCGTATTGCTGAAAGCGTTCCTTGTAGAACGGAGAATGCATACAACGGTTGATGGTTGCTTTCAACCGTTTCAACTGAAGTTTCTCAATGTCCGGTCTCGACAAGGTTTCCACTTCAGGATGCAAGTACATTTGGTCGTTTTTCATATTATTTTTCGTTGTTTGATGCACAAATATAGAAATAATAAACTAAAACCAAACAAAAACTTTCATCTTTCTTTTAAGACTACTCAAATGATTCAAAATTTGTCAGGATAGCTACCGTACATGTATCCTCCCTATGCGGAAAAACAGGGAATACCATTTCCGATCCTATATGAAAAGAGCCACTGCGAATCCCTCTTTTACGAAGAAATGCAGTGGCTCTTCTTATTTTCTATGTCAAGCCAACGTGACTTTAAAGACTTTATTCAAAGCTTCCGTAACGTGTAGGTAGCAACTTACGGTCGCCCAATGTATTATCGATACGTGCTACGTTAATCCAGAATTTGTTGTCTCTTACACTCTGAATCGGATAAGCCGCCTTAGCTCGACCATAAGGATGAGTCCAAGCATCTCCCACAATCTCGTACTCCGGATGAGGAGCATTCACCAATACGTTGTCTTCTTTGTCGGCCTTTCCAGTCTCAATCTCTGCAATTTCTTCACGGATATGTACCATGACATCCACAAAGTTGTCCAATTCTGCCAGACTTTCACTTTCCGTCGGTTCAATCATCAGCGTACCGTGTACAGGGAAGGAGAGGGTAGGTGCATGGTAACCGTAGTCCATCAGACGCTTGGAAATATCATTTTCCGAGATTCCGCTTTCTTCGTGTATCTTCCGGCATTCCAGAATCATCTCATGACCTACGAAACCGTTCTTTCCGCGATATACCACTCCATACGTATCTTTCAGGCAAGCGGCCAGGTAGTTGGCATTCAGGATAGCTGTCTGAGTCGCTCTTCTCAGACCTTCTGCCCCCATCATGCAGATGTAGCCGTAAGTAATCGGCAGGATACCGGCACTTCCATAAGGAGCAGCAGATACTTCATTCTGCGGATTGCCCGTGCTGACATGTCCCGGAAGGAAAGGCACCAGATGCTCGGCCACACAAATCGGACCTACACCCGGACCGCCACCACCGTGGGGGCTCGCGAATGTCTTATGCAAGTTCAGGTGACACACGTCTGCTCCGATAGTACCCGGATTGGTCAGTCCCACCTGTCCGTTCATGTTGGCTCCGTCCATATAAACCTGTGCACCGCACGCATGGATAATCTCACATATCTCCTTGATTTCTTCCTCAAAAATACCATGAGTAGACGGATAAGTAATCATCAAAGCTGCCAGTTCATCCTTATGTGCTTCAGCCTTCGCACGCAAATCTTCCAAATCCACGTTTCCATTCTCATCGCAAGCACACGTCAGCGGTTCGTAACCTGCCTGTACAGCCGAAGCCGGATTGGTGCCATGTGCCGAGGCCGGAATCAATACCAATCGGCGGTTACCCTGTCCGATGCTTTCCTGGTAACTTCTAATCACGCGCAAACCCGTATATTCACCTGCTGCACCGGAATTCGGCTGGAGAGATACGCCTGCAAAGCCTGTAATCGTCTTCAGCTGTTCCGACAGATTGTGAATCAAAGCCTGGTATCCCGCAGCCTGGTCTTCCGGAACCAACGGGTGAAGGTTCATCCAGGCTGCATTGCTAAGAGGTAACATTTCGGATGCCGCATTCAGTTTCATGGTACAAGAGCCCAATGAAATCATGGAATGAGCCAACGAGATATCTTTCCGTTCCAGACGTTTGATGTAACGCATCATTTCCGTTTCGGTGTGATACTTCTGGAAGACTTCGTGAGTGAGGTACGTGCTCAGACGCTGGAACTGTGCGGCTACAGGAGCTTTTTCCGGTATGGCACAGACATCATGCATCGGTTCTTCTGCCGCTACGGCAAACAGATTCAGAATCAGCGTAGCATCTGCCTGCGTAGTAGTTTCATCGACACTGATACCCACATCGCCATTATCAAAATAGCGCAGATTGATTTCCTTGCTCAAGGCAATGGTGCGCACTTCCTGAATGGTTACGTTGTCCGGCAACTGTATTCTCAGTGTATCAAAGAAATTTTCGTTCTGCAATTTATATCCCAGCTTCGTAAGCTGTTCTGCCAGCCAGAAAGCCACGGCATGCACATGATTGGCTATCTCCTTTATGCCGTCAGGTCCGTGATAAACGGCATAGAATCCGGCCATGGTAGCCAGCAGCGCCTGTGCCGTACAGATATTGGAAGTAGCCTTTTCACGCTTGATATGCTGCTCGCGAGTCTGCAAGGCCATACGGTAACACAGATGACCATATTTGTCTTTTGACAGACCGATGATACGTCCCGGCATATTTCGTTTGTATTCATCACGTGTAGCGAAATAAGCCGCAGAAGGTCCTCCATAGAACATCGGTGTGCCCAGACGCTGTGAACTACCGAAAGCGATGTCGGCTCCCCATTCACCGGGAGGAACCAGTAGGGCAAGCGACAGGATATCGGCTACTACGGCCACCTTACATCCGGCAGCATGTGCCTGTTCGGCAAATTCCCGATAGTCTTCTATACTTCCGCTGTTATTCGGATACTGCACGATGCAACCGAAAATATCCGGCGTAAAAGTCAGGTCCTTGTAACTGCCTACCTTTACTACCATTCCCTGCGGAATGGCCCGGGTACGAATAACTGCCAGCGTCTGAGGGAATATTTCTTCATCTACAAACAGCACGTTGGCCTGTGCTTTCTGTTGTGCACGGCTTCTCAGTCCGTACATCATCGTAGCCGCTTCCGCCGCAGCCGTCGCTTCATCCAGCAGAGAACAGTTGGCCAGCGGAAGGGCAGTCAGATCGCTGATTACCGTTTGAAAGTTCAGCAACGCTTCCAGTCGTCCCTGGGAAATTTCAGCCTGATAGGGCGTATAGGAAGTGTACCAAACCGGATTTTCAAATACGTTACGCTGAACAACTGCCGGAGTCACTGTGTCGTACCACCCACATCCGATATAGGTCTTATACAGCTTGTTCTGGGCTGCCAGTTCGCCGATGTGCTCGGCAAATTCACGTTCCGTCATGGCAGCTCCCAGTTTCAAAGGTTCTTTTAACAGGATATTGGCAGGAATGGTTTTCTCTATCAGTTCATCCAGACTGCTTACTCCAATTTTTTTCAGCATCAGCGGAAGTTCCTCTTCCCCGATGCCGATGTGTCTGTTTGCGAATGTCGTTGTTTTCATGATTATTAAGGTAAGATTTATGGTTTTCAAGCAAAAGAATAACGCATCAGCGGAAGAAAGGATTGTTCATCTTTTCATAGCCGATGGTAGTGGGGTTTCCATGACCCGGATACACCATTGTCTCGTCAGGGAGTGTCAGCAAACGTGCCACGATACTTTCCCTCAACTGGTCAAAGTTTCCACCTTCCAGGTCTGCACGCCCGATGCTGCCCCGGAACAATACATCACCGCTGAACATGCAGTGCTGCGCTTCACAATAGAACACCATGCTTCCGGGAGAATGGCCGGGCACGGCAAGTGCCTTCAGTCCTATATTTCCTATTTTTATCAGATCGCCGTCATGCACGTAGCCGCCCAGTGCAGGAGGTTCCTCGTTCAGAGGGAAGCCGAACATGCGGCAATACTCTGCCGTTCTCGGCAACAGAAATTCATCTTCCTTTCCGGCTTCAGCACTGACTCCAAATTCTCTGAGCATAAACGCATTGCCGAAAATATGGTCCAGATGCAAATGCGTATTCAGCAAATGTGTCACCGTAAGTCCGTTTTCTGCAATGAACTTCTTCAGCATCTGCTGCTCTTCCTGATAATAACATCCGGCATCAATTACAGCTGCCTGCAACGTTTCCTCGTCCCACACCACATAGCAGTTGACCGGAAACATATTGAATTCAAATGTCTTTATTTTCATATCGATTATCCGTTGATTGTGACATAAACCACTTTCTTGGTCTCAAAAAATTCCTCTTCAAAATAATCCTTCAAATCATACATAAGTGTCTGATGCTTTACAGGCATGACTTCCCGTTCCAGCTCACCGCCCTTCAGGCAGATCAGTCCGTTGGGAAGGGCATTGTGCTGTTCCTTCTTGATATTCTTGCGGATGATTTTCAGCAAGTCGGTCAGCGGCATGACGGCCCTGCTTACCACGAAGTCAAACAATTGCTTTTCTTCCTCCGCACGGCAATGACGGGTAGTGACGTTCTTCAAGCCGATGGCATTGGCTATTTCAGTAGCCACCTTCACTTTCTTGCCGATACTGTCCACCAGATGGAAATGTGTTTCCGGAAAGAGAATAGCCAGCGGAATTCCAGGGAAACCACCGCCGGTACCCAAGTCCATCACAGCCGTTTCCGGACGGAACTGCATGACCTTGGCAATACCCAGTGAGTGCAGCACATGATGCTCATACAGGTTGGTAATGTCTTTTCGCGAAATCACGTTGATTTTGCTGTTCCAGTCAGTATATAGGTCATACAAAGCCGCAAATTGCTGTTGCTGAACCTCGCTCAGGTTCGGAAAATATTTTAAGATAATGTCCATGTACGATTATTTCTTGATTAAATAAGTATTGATTTCTTCATAGGGAACCGTCAATTGGAAACGTCCCATGTAATAAGGTGCAATGTCGTAGGTGTTATAAAGGAATGTCACTCCCTCTTTTTCGAGCAGGAAGTTATCGGGCACATACAAGTCCGTGTCCAACAAGATACCTACCGCCTGAAGTCCCTCTACACAGGTCAGCGTATCTGTCTCCAGCTTTTTATTGGCTTCTGCCAGCAGTTTGTCCAGAATCAGCCGACAGATATCCTCTTCAGTTCCTTTGGCAAACACTTCGCTCTTGTCCAGCTTTTTCCCATTGGCCGCATCAATGTTAACCCACTGTGCCCATGTGTTGGGATGTGCGCCTCCGGTATATTGGAAAGTAGTGACGGCATAATTCCATATACTGTCTTTACCTTCTTGCAGTTCCGAATTTATCTCATATTCGTAGTTATACCAGTTAGGAATTTCATCGGGCTTCATTCCGTTCTTCAAGTCGGTATGATAACTTCCCTGCACATCCTTCAGGTAATCACCTGCCAGGCTTTCCTTGATAGACGAGACAAAGGCCTGTGGAGAAGCTGCTCCGGCATGTGCACTTGAAAAAGCATCTTCCAGCACCTGATTGATTACCTGCGTCAGCGAATCGTTCTTATCGGCCGACTTTAAATATTTAAAATTGATTTTTATCTGGCATTTAGGTGATTCCGTATTGGCTTCATCCAGATACACAGTCGTATCCATAGGAATGGAATCCACTGAAACTTCGTTTCCTCCGGCTGTCCCGTTTCCGATACACCCCGGTAGCATCATGGTGGAAAACAAGCCACACACGACAGAGGGGAATAAGCCTCTTTGTATTTTTTTCATCATGTTCAGACGTTTTTCTCAAAAAATGATTTCTCTGTCTACAAATATAGCATAACTTCCCGAATTGCGATGTAAAAAGGAATTCTTTTTGTAAATCTTTGCCATTCACACCAAAAAATTTTTTCTTTGCAAAATGTAACCTTTTAAGAATTGAATGCCATGATTACAATAGAAAACTGGGGACTCATCTCTTATTCTGAAGCTTGGGAACGACAAACTGCTCTTTTTGATGAACTCATTGATGCCAAGCTGAACGGGAAGCCTTATACCAACCGGATTATTTTCTGCCAGCATCCGCATGTCTACACCCTGGGCAAGCACGGAAAGGCGGCCAATATGCTGTTGAACCCCACACAGTTACAGACCATTCATGCCGAACTGTTTCAGGTGGACAGGGGAGGAGACATTACTTATCACGGACCGGGACAATGGGTGTGTTATCCGATTCTGAACCTGGAAGATTTTCACTTGGGTTTGAAGGAATACCTGCACCTGTTAGAGGAAGCGGTGATCCGCGTGTGCCGGACCTACGGCATAGAAGTCGACAGAGTACACGGGGCTACTGGCGTCTGGCTGGCTACGGGTACGCCCGAAGAACGTAAAATCTGTGCCATGGGGGTAAGAAGCAGCCATTTCGTTACGATGCACGGTCTTGCCCTGAACGTCAATACAGATTTAAGGTATTTCAGTTACATTCATCCCTGTGGGTTTATAGACAAGGGAGTCACTTCACTACAGGCTGAGTTACGGCAAGAAGTCCCGATGGATGAAGTGAGAGACAGACTGGAGCAACTGATTCTGGAATTATTAAAAGAAACGGCCTGACGTATTCGTCAAGCCGTTTTCTTTTTCCTTATTGCCGACTGGCAAAATAAGCTTTTATCTGTTCGTTGATTTGCTGCATACCTTTTATGGAAGGATGCCCTCCCTGCTTGTCGATTCCTTTCAGTTCGATGCAAGGCACGTGATAGTGTGCGCAGATGGTCTTTACAGACTCATTGATTTCCGGTTTCAGGTCGCAGTTCAACAGAAAATAAATCTCCACGTTGGGATAACGGTACTGCATGTGTTCCAGCATATAAGCCATGGCCGGACGGAAGCTGTACAAATCTTTTTTCGTCCAGTTTTCATACTGGTATTCACCGATGGGAGCCCCGGCCCAGCTGTCGTTCGTTGCTCCAAAAATGAAAATGAGGTCCGGACACCCCAGGTTGTTCATTCGTGTCACAAACGAGCGGTCGGAATAATCCTCTTTCCGGTAACCGGTGTGGCAGATGGTTGCACCCGAGAAAGAATTGTTTACGCACAGACGGTATCCGCTTTCCTTAATAAACTTATACCACCAGGTCTGGTCTACAGAACGGACATCGTTGTTTTTCCGCGGCTGCTGAAAGTACCACACGGCATTGGTATCAGGCTGAAGGTAATTCTCGAAAGTAGAGTACGAATCTCCTAAAATAGAAACAGCCTTCCGGGTCTGCGAAAATCCCATGGTGCAGACCAAAAGGAAGGAAAATAGCATTGCATACGTTTTTTTCATGATGTGTCATTTAAAGTTTCTACAAATGTACGTGATAAAAAACAAAACAAACAGAAAAAAGTGATACAAAAATGGGGCATTTTGTCAGTATACAAGTAATTGGGGTATGATTATCCGTAATATGTATATCGTGTTTTCCGAAAAATCAGGATATTTTTGTAAAATAAA